>PVMK01160223.1_pt1 | contig 47850 bp, 49 predicted proteins | sample 1853481 | NCBI WGS metagenome assembly PVMK01 (sample SAMN08533507, study PRJNA380276) | Marine sediment metagenome, whole genome shotgun sequencing project.
GCCCTAGTGGCTGTAGTTGTTGGAGTATTTTCTATTATAATACTTTTACCTTTAAATATTCCGCCTCTTTCAATGATTAAGAAAGAAAATTAAATTGAGGTGAGTACTGTTGCCCTTGATTGTTTTTATTTAAATTTTTAATCTATTAATTTGTACAATTGTGCTGGTGGGCCCACCAGGACTTGAACCTGGGACCTCCGCATTATGAGTGCGCTGCTCTAACCAACTGAGCTATGGGCCCAAAAATAAGATTGTCTAGTATTAGACAAGTGCATATATTAATAAAAATTGTGTAATAAGTCAAACATTTAGAGTTTGTTTTACTGTCATTTATATCAGGTAAAAAATATTATTTTTCACCTGATATTCTTCCGATTATTTAGTATATCTCAAGACATCCATTTGTAATAAAACTGATGGATTATATAATTATATTTAGTAGTAAGATAGCAAAGTATTTTATTAGATGAAGATTTAAAAGAGTCTATCCTAAAGCAGGCTCTCCAGACCGTATTCAGTATATATCTCTAACCTTAATGCTTCAACTTGCCTGTACAGGTCCATGTTTCTCAAATAGAGCTCACCAGCAGCCTGGTCCTGGATAATTAAAGGGTTTTCAATTGAGAAATTTTCTGAATAATACCCCAGCACCTCATTCCATGTATTTATATCATTATCGAGAAAATCCAGTATAAGAAAGTATAAACTTTCAAGCGGTTCCGGGATGTTATCTATACTAACCAATTCTTGCTTGAAATCTTCTGCTGCCCTCCCCCTTCTTATCACTAATGACTTTAAATCCTCAACATTTGAAACTTTTTTTCCAAATTCACCAGATATAATATTTATTTTATCAAAGTACTCACCTTCTATTTTCTTATACTGTGTATCAAATTTTATTATATCTGCTGTCTCTTGTGAGTTTGTCAGGCTCCTGAGCTTTATATATGTACTTGTAGCTTCCCTTACCTTGATCTTTTCTATCTGGCGGTTTTCAAGCACCTGATGCCACTCTAGTCTTTGTTCTACTATCTTATTATGTTTTTGGACTTCAAGGTAATTATAAGCAATAAGTCCCATAAATATGAGGACAAGTAACACAGTTATGATTATTTCATTTCTTTTCTGCATTTTATTCTACTTTAATTACTTTATATCACTCAATCAATGATCTTGTTCTTAATACTGATCAGCTCTTTTTTATTCTTATAGTAGGACCACCTGTTCCTGAAATACATTTTAAGTCTTTCAAAGACTCCGGCATCACCTTCGACAATAGCATCGGCTATTTCATAATTCAGATGCTCTGCTTCTCTTATAAATGAGGCAGTCCGTAAAAAATATAGAGGCAGCATAGACTTGAGCAAGATCTCTTTTTCATCCTTAATTATAAAATTATAGGCACTTGCATATTCATAAACTATTTTTGCCCATAATTCAACAGAAAGATGGATTACATTATTAGGAGATTCATTTACTAATCCTTTAAATTCCTGGTAAGTGTTTTTTGAGAAAATATCTTTCCATACTTTCTTATATTTCTCATAACCTTCAGCAAATTGATCCATGAGTTTTTCAGTATTTACATCTATCTTTTCTATTTCAAAAAATTTGTAATCTCCAAAAATGGTACCCTGGACACTGGTCGTGATTTTTTTCCATCTGAACTCATAATAGCCTATCAACTCAAACATGGTTCCTACCACCTGAACATACATATCTGCAAGTTGTCTACCAGGGTCCTTATCATCATGGATTTTTGCTCCCAAAACTGCCTGACAAACTCTAAAGCCCTCATTTATTGCTGTAGTGGTCATCCATATATCCACTCCAAATTTACATATATAAGGATAATTATCCCAGTAAGTCTTTCTTGTAAAGATCTGGAGCAATCCATTTGAAAAGGCAAAGTCACCACCTATCGGCTGCCTGATCCGGAGTCCGTAAAGCATCCTTGTCATAGGGTAAACAAGTGAGTTTGTTATCGTCCCATCATGTTTGTCACGGCTGTAATATGGATTCACATAACCAAAACCTTTCCCAAGTACTGGTTCTACCAGGGCATATGTCCATTCAGGGTGTATACTCCTGGTATCGGCGTCTGATACTACGCAAACTCTTGCTTCAAGTTTTCTCGCGATCTCAAATATTGTCTTAAAAGCACTTCCCTTTCCTGGAGTACCTTTATAATGAGTAGATATTTTTTCAATTCCTGCCGGGATATGGCATTTATCTACGATCTCAACTGTATTGTCTCCAGAACCACCATCTGAATTTACAATAAGTGATGTACATCCAGGATAATATTTCTTTAACCCGAGGGCATAATTAGTTATTACCCCTTTTATAGTCTGGGAATTATTGTAACTGGGAATACCGATGACAATATCAACTTTTTTAAGTCTGTCGATCAATAGATTTACATGATCTTCTAGAATTTGATTTGAGGAATCTATCACCATTAGTATATCACCTGGCAGGTTGTAATTTTCTTTCTGTTATTTTGAGAAAAATATCCACAAGCTTTGGGATCAAACTGGGTTCCGCTACACTTTTTTATCTCTTCAATAGCTTTCCTTTTTAGATCTGCCCTTCCTGTATGGTTTATCCTCCCTCATCACTATATATGCATCCACCAGAGCGATTATCCTTGAAAGCAAAGGTATCTTCTCACCTTTTACTCCCTGGGGATATCCGGTGCCATCCCAATATTCATGAATAGTCAGTATATATTCCGCAATACTGGAAAGCTGGTTGGATGACATTGCAATTCGGTACCCGATCTCAGGATGCCTTTTAATAATCTCCCATTCACTATTAGTGAGACTTTCCTTTTTATTGAGTATATTATCAAGGATTGCCACTTTTCCAATATCGTGCAGTGTAGTAAGAAGCCTTAGATCATCAAGTTTTTCTCCAGAAAGGCCGATTGCCATCCCTATTTTAACTGTCAATTTCTTTAAGTTCCTGGAATGTTTTTCGGTTCTTATGCTTTTATCAAAAAGGGTCTTTTCAAGTGAACTTATAATAGCAGAAATAATGCTTTTGGTTTCAATTAATTTGTGGTGATACATACTATTTTCTGCTTTTTTTATTAAACTCTGAAAATCCTCCATCCTTGATAACTTTGTAGCGGTTCCAAGTGATACAGAAAGAGGTATCTTGTTCCCACTTGTCTTCCGGCAGGTTGCATTGATCCTGGCTATAATCTCTTTGGCATCCTTTTTATTAGTTTTTGGGAGTAACATCGAAAACTCATCTCCCCCCCATCTCGCAACTATATCTTCTGATCTGCAGCATTTCCTTAAGACCCCTGCACAACTCTTAAGCAGCCTGTCTCCTTCTATGTGTCCAAAGGCATCATTTATGAGTTTTAGACTATTGACATCCGCAATTATAATACTTAATGGAAGCTGCCTCTCCGTATTAAGCCTCTTAAGTTCTTCTTCAAAGTATGCCCTATTATAAAGATCCGTAAGGTTATCATGGAAGGACAGATATGTAAGCTGTTTCTCAGCTTCTTTACGTTCGGTGGTATCCCTCATTATTCCCTCTATTGTCATCAGGTCCCCTTTTTTATTGTAAACCGGGGTCACTACTTCCTCAAACCAGACGATTTTACCTTTACTATCCACACACCTGAACTCTACGGGATTCGAAAATTCAAACTTTCCCAGTTCTATCTGTTTTATTGTCTTAATGTCATCATCGTGTATGATCTTGTAGCTAAATTTCGGATCACTATAGAAATCATTGACAGAATATCCAAGCTTACTCTCAACTGAAGGACTCACAAACTCATATCCTTTTTTTGGGCTGAACCTGTATATATAAATTATATCTGAAGCGTTTTCTGCCAGTACCCTGAACCGCCTCTCACTTTCTTTTAATTTTCCAAGAGCTTTCTTATGTTTTTTTCTCAACCTGGCATTTTCAATTTCATTTTTTACTATCTGCGGCAGCATAAACATATCATCTTTACGCACATAATCATTTGCACCTGATTTAATTAGAGGTATTATTGATTCTTCATTGGACTTGCCTGAAATGATAATAAATGGGATATCCAGGTTTCTATCCTTTAAAAATTTAAGCGCTTCTGTGGTCTTTATGCTTTTAAGTTCCTTATTGGCTATTATCACATCCCAGGAACCCTTCTTAAAACTCCCCGAGAACTCTTCCAATGTATCTGGAAGTTTGTAAACAGGATCATAACCATAATTTTTAAGCTCTTTTAGAATAGGCTTAATTTCTTTTTCAGATTTTTCAAGGATAAGTAATTTGATTTTTTTATTCATAACTAATGTATGTAACACAAAGTACTTTTTTCTTACTTAAGCAATTAAACTTTTGTAATAAAACCCTCTAAATAAAGCTTTTGAATAATATGTAAAGTGATTATAGCATTTTATATAACTAACATGAACTTTTACTTGATTTACGATTGGAGCAGCCGTAACATTTTGCTTAGATGATGAACATTGAAAATAAGATAGAAAAATTAAATAAACTACTAAAAAACTGTTCACTTTGCCCGCATAAGTGTGGAGTCGACAGGTATTCCGGAACAGATGGTTTCTGCCGCACAGGTGTAAAACCAAAGGTCTCTACTTCGATGGTACATCATGGAGAAGAACCGCCCATCTCGGGAAGCATGGGTTCCGGAACTATTTTCTTTTCTAATTGTAATATGAGATGTGTTTACTGCCAGAACTACCAGATAAGCCAGGAATCCGAGGGTGAAGAAATATCTATTGAGTCACTTGCAGGGAAATATGATCAAACTTAAGGAAAAAGGCGTACATAATATAAACCTTGTCTCTCCAACTATATGGATCCCCCAGATAGTCAAAGCTTTTTCAATTGCAAGAAAATCAGGCCTGGATATACCATTTGTATATAATACCGGAGGTTATGACCATCCCGGGAATCATAAAGATGCTTGAAGGAATAGTCGATATCTATATGCCGGATATCAGGTACAGCAATGATTCTATGGCACTGAAGTACTCAGGAATAAAAGATTATGTAAGGTTTAACAGGGACAGCATACTCGAGATGTACCGTCAGGTAGGAGATCTCGAACTCGACAAGAACGGAATAGCAAAAAAAGGTCTCCTGATAAGACTCCTGGTACTCCCTGAAAATATCAGCGGCATAAAAGATACCCTGGATTTCATAAAGAATAGATTATCCTGTAATGTTTATCTGAGTATAATGGCACAGTATCATCCCGTACACGTAGCCTATAAGTATCCGCAACTGTCAAAGAGGGTGAGTACCGGAGAATACCTGAAGATCGTTGAATATGCCCGGGAATTAGGACTTGACCGTGGATGGACCCAGGATCATGGTAGTTTAGAAGCCGGAGAAGATGAGTTTATCCCTGATTTCAGCGAAGAGAATGTGTTTAAATATTATAAAGACTAGGACAGGCTCATATCTTACTTATTCTTTTTTTTCTTCCTTAAGACCAATTCGTCAATAGAAGCTGTATTTATTATATCCCTCTGCTTCAAGACCCGCCCTTCGTGCAATATCTATGCCAAGATCCATCATGTCCAAGTTCCCGGGACGGTGTGAATCAGTGTTTATAACAAGTTTTGCCCCGGCATTTTTTGCTTTACGTACATTCTGTTCATTTAGGTCCATCCGCATATAATAACTGTTTATTTCCAGTGCTTTTCCATATTTGGAGCAAGTCTCTATCACACGGTCGATATCAATAGAAATCGGCGCCCTGTTTCCAAATACAAAACCAGTAGGATGTGCAATGAAATCAAAATAATCTTTTTCCAGGGCACTGACTACTCTTGAAGTATTTTCCTTGCTTGAATTGGTAAAGCTGGAATGCAGGGAAGCTATTGCTATATCAAGCTTTTTTATTATCTCAGGCGGGTAATCAAAAATATCAGCCTTTCTTATATCTATTTCGGCTCCCATTAAAATATTAATATCCCTGAACTTCTTCCTGAGATCTTTCATGAATTCCATCTTCCGGATAAGCCTTTCCGTACTTAATCCGTTTCCATAAAAATTACTTATGGAATGGTCAGATATTGCGATATATTCATATCCTCTTTCATGTGCGATCCTTACCATATCCTTATAATCAATGAGCCCGTCACTCCACTCCGAATGTATGTGAAGGTCACCTTTTATGTCTCCTGCCTCTATGAGGTCCGGCAGCCTGCCCTGCCTTGAAAGTTCTATTTCATCCCTTCCCTGCCTGAGCTCAGGAACAATAAACCTTAGACCTAAAAGTCTGTATATCTCTTTTTCAGTGCTGGCATTATAGAGCAAGTATCCTAAATTGTCATCGCCGGGTGAATTCTCACAGCACTCACTCAACCCTCCTGTAAGCAAATTATTCTTTTTAACATATTCCTCAAGAACCCTAAAATGCATCTTGCTTCCGGTCGTCTTGAAGAGCTGCCATGTCCAGCTCACCCCTCCTGCGACTATTATCTCAATATCTACTTCATATATTGTGCTGAATACGGCGCTTATATCATTTTTTTGTTGATCTATGGATATAAGCTCCTTGATTACCGGAAGCTTTACAATATCTTCCAATAGTCGCCTGCTTTTCGTAAAGTCATAGGATTTATCGTTAAACACCGGGAGTACAAGTATGTCTATGTCACTGATCAGCGTTTTCTTTCTCCTTATAGAACCTACGATCGCTGTTTTTTCTATATCTGCCATCCCATCAAGATGCTTTAAAATGGTTCTGGTGTAAAATTCAACTGGCCACCTGGGATTCTTGCCCTCCAGATTGATATAGTACTCGAGTGATCTTTGTATCCTATCGAAGAATAGTTGATTTATAGTATCGCTTTCCAGGCCCTTACTTATTGATTTAAATGTGGTCCATTTCTTTCCCTTACCTGTTTTAAATACATCCTTAAGGTCCTCGATGCCGCCTATACCGAAATAGTCATATATCTTGAATATCCGTTTCCGTCCAAGTCCCGTCACCCTTATAAACTTCACCAGGTCTTCGGAATATTTGGTGACGAATTGCTCATATTCACTAATATTTCCTTTCTCGAAATATTCTCTTATGAGCCCGTAACAATAATCGTCTATTCCGACCAGGTCTTCCTGTCCATTACCTTTAAATATCTTATCTACGACCTCAGGATTATCCCTCAATGTCCTTGAAGCCTTCATAAGGGAAAGGACTAAATGCTTATTCTCAGGTTTGGATTTTTTTACCTCTGCAATATTAGTAAGTATATTGGCCAGGTTTAAATTTATCATAGAACTTCAATTCATTTTTATATGATATAATAGAGCCATATATTCCTAAAAAGCCAGAATTGCTTATCCGCAAATAGACTAAATCAAGGTATTATAACAAAAAAACCTGTTAATATGAAAGAATCAAAAGGAAATAAAGGTAGAAAAAACTCAGGGTTCAAAGAGGCCAGGATTAGGATGGTCTCTTCCCAGATAATTGCCCGCGGCATAAAGGACAGCAGGGTTATAGCAGCAATGGAAAAAGTCCCGAGGGAAAGATTTATGCCTGATGAATATAGGAGCTCTGCATATGATGACCGGCCCCTTCCGATAGGTATGGGGCAGACTATTTCCCAGCCATATATAGTGGCCCTCATGACTGAAAGCCTTGAACTATCACATGATATAAAAGTCCTTGAAATAGGTACAGGATCCGGTTACCAGTCGGCTGTGCTTGCTGAAATTGCAAAAGAAGTGTATTCGGTCGAGATAAATGAAGAGCTTTTTAACAGGACCGGAAAGATCCTTATGTCCTATCCGAATATAAAACTTTCAAATCATGATGGATCCGCCGGGATGGAAAAAATATTCACCATATGACCGCATTATTGTCACAGCTGCTCCTTCAAATATTCCTGATACCTATTATGACCAGCTGGGAGAAGGTGGGATAATGGTGATTCCCTGTAGGTCCATCCAACTGGAACCAGGAACTATTTAAGATAATAAAGACAGCAGGCAGCATAAAAAAAATCAAATTATGCAATGTAGCATTTGTTCCGCTTACCGGAAAAGCTTTATTTTGACGGATCCCTTCCCTTTAACTGCAAAAAGGATCTTATAATGCCCTGTATTTATTTAATACCATCTTAAAAGATGATAGAATTATTTAAAATAAAACCTGAATAAAACAATATATTCTATGAGAACCGGAACAGTCAATCTTCCCCTCCACGGAGGTAAAGCGCCCAGGTGGTTATTTAGCCGAATGACTAATCTGTCCAGGGAAATATTATCGGTGATGGTCTCTGAATATGGACCAGATGAAGTGCTGCTCAGGCTCTCTGATCCTTTCTGGTTCCAGGCTTTTGGCTGTGTGCTTGGTTTTGACTGGCACTCAAGCGGAGTGACGACTACCGTTTGTGGAGCCATAAAGGAATCAGTAAAAGGACTGGAAAAGGATTTTGGATTCTTTGTAGCCGGCGGTAAGGGTGGTACTTCTCGTAAAACTCCCTCAGAAATAATCACAGCTTCAGAGAAAACCGGAACAGACTTCTCACATCTTGTCTATAATAGCAAAATTGTTGCAAAAGTTGACAGCAGTGCGCTTCAGGATGGATATCAGCTTTATCACCACTGCTTCTTTTTTACAGAAAGCGGAGAGAACTGGTCCGTTATCCAACAGGGCATGAATGATGTAAACGGGATGGCAAGGAGATACCACTGGTCAAGTAATGAGATCGATGATTTCGTATGCGAACCACATAAGGCGATCTGTTGTGACGGTAAAGGAAGTACCGTTAATCTTATAGCAAAAGAAAGCAATAAGGCAAGGGACACTATTACAGAAATATCACATATGAGGCCGAAGCTGATACTTAAGGACCTTGAGAAGATAAAAAAGTACCAGGAGACAAAATTCCATATGCCAAAAAGGCATTATATTAATCTCGGTGATATAGAACTCAGAAGGCTCGAGAAGATCTTTATATCAACATATGAACAAAAACCGGAGGGCTTTGAAAAACTTATCTCCATGCCGGGCATAGGTCCCAAGACAGTGAGATCCCTGGCAATGATATCAGAGCTTATATACGGCGAGAAATACAGCATCAAGGACCCTGTAAGGTTTAGTTTTGCACATGGAGGAAAAGACGGCATACCATTTCCTGTTGACAAAGAGACATACAATAAATCCATCGATATACTCCACGATGCATTAAAGGAAAGCAAGGTCGGTAGATCTGAAAAGATAAAAGCAATAAGAAGGCTGTCAGTATTTTATAATTAAAGAATATTTTAAGGACAGGAAAGGGATAATAGAGGTTTAATATGGATATAGGTTTATTTTCTCCCGCGGTAAAAAATATTGATAAAATTGCCATACTTCTTGAAAAACAATACCCGGGTGTCCTTGAGACTACGCTGGGCCACAGGGATGCCTTTCAGCTGCTCGTAGCTACAATACTTGCGGCCCAGAGCACAGACAAACAGGTAAACAAGGTAACCCCGGGGCTTTTTAAAAAATACAAAGGAATACATGATTTTGCAAAAGCTGATCCTGGTGAGCTTGAACAGGATATCAGGACAACAGGTTTTTTTAAGAATAAGACAAAAAATATAATGGGGGCCGCAAGAGCTCTCATTGAAGATTTTAATGGAGAAGTTCCTGGTAATATGAAAGACCTGGTATCACTTCCCGGAGTAGGTAGGAAAACTGCAAATGTGGTACTGGGTGATTGTTTTGGCAAAGCAGTAATAGTAGTAGATACTCACATGAAGAGGATCTCGCACCACATAGGTCTGACATTGAACACAAATCCGGATAAGATAGAGTTTGACCTGAAAAAAATAGTGCCGGAAGCAAAACAAACTGTTTTTTCCCATAAGATAGTGGCACATGGAAGAAGTATTTGTATTGCAAGAAGGCCAAAATGTACAATATGTCCCATAATGGAATACTGCAGATACGGGCAGGAATACGATCAATAATACTTAAATATCTTTTGCAAGTGTTGATTTGGACAGGGCAGCATGTTTTACACCTTTAGCTACTTTTAATTCTTCCTCAAGCTTATACACTTTACGTATCCCTCCCTTTACTACTATGATCTCAAGGCAATTATGATGGTCGAGATGGACATGCTGTGATGATATTATTATGTCATGGTAGTTATGCTGTATACCGACTAGATTCTCGACAAGTTCCTTACGGTGATGGTCGTATACAATTATCACTGCACCCGCAACTTCCATATTTTTGTCTGACCAGCTCTCCTCTATCAGTTCCTTGCGAATAAGGTCCCTTAAAGCCTCGGAGCGGTTATGGTATTTCTTTTTACTTATATATTGGTCAAATTTCTTAAGCAGCTTCTCTTCAATGGATACGCCAAATCTTTTTAACTTTTCCATTATTTCTCCTCCCTCGACAATAGTGCATAGAGACTTATATGCTTCCCGGGTTCAAATGCTATCTTTCCTCCAGGCCCTAATAACTCGATTTCTTTAAATCCTGAATTCCTGGCCATACTTTTAAATGCACCGGTTTTTAGTGTTGCAAGGTAGGTTGAATTTACATAAAAGTCTTTGACTTTATTGTTTTCAAGCTCAGTAATAATGAAATCAACCCTGGTCTTCTGTCTCCCGTACTGGAAGTGCTTGATAAATATAAATGTACTACCGTCTTTCTCAAATACTTTTGGCTGGTAATAATTATTATCCTCGATTACTTTGGAGCTGAAATTTAAAAACTGGAGGAGCACAATACCGTTTTTAGAAAGCCTGGATTTGATCTTTTTTAATGCTTGCTTTATTTTTCTCTTATCACCAAGTATTGCAATCGTATTCCCAAGGCTTGTGATAAGGTCGAATTTTCCTTCAGGTAAACTATCCAGTTCTTCAAAACCTGCCCTGTGGATAGTGACTTTTGATGATTTTATTACATTTTTACCTGCATAATCTATCATGTCCTGGTCAGGGTCCACTGCTACCACCCTGTCAGCATATCCTGCAAAGAACTCTGCATGGTGGCCGGTCCCACAGCCTATATCAAGTACGCTTGATATTTTGGTCCTGCTAAATATTCCATCATAGAAATCCTTTTCCTTCTCAAATCTTTTCTTCCAATCGACCTGGAGATCATAGTACTCCGGGTTAAAATCAAAATTTTTAGTTGCCATATATGCTCCCTCGAATAGTATTGTTTATCTCATATTTCAAGTACTTTGTTTTTTGAAAACTTAGCTGCAAGGTCCTTTACTTCATCCTTAACTGAAAAATATAATATGGACCAGCCCCTGTCAGCAAGTTTTTTAAGTATCTTGAATTGATTTTTTATCCTGTAACTGTCCGATGCAAGGAAAGCATCGTCCATCACAAAGAAACCCTTTCCCTCACCAAGCATCTCTTCCGCTATCGCTATCCTGATTGCCAGGAAAAGCTGGTCATAGGCACCTTTGCTGAGTTTGGAAGCCTCGAGCTCCCTCTCATATTTATCTATGACTTTTACAGACTGTAGCTCACCATCAAAATGTACACCGGTATATTTTCCTTCAGTTATCTCCTCAAATACACCAGACACCCCCAGCTTTTCGAAAAGATCTGAGATCTTGGTTTCCTCCTGACTTTTTATATCTTCAAAGATCTTTAAAGCCTCTATAGAAATATTATACTCGCCTTCAATGATCTCTATAAAACTTCCTGCGATATCATTTGATTCCTTTAATTTTTCCAGGGTATTGATATTTACGTCATTAAATTCTTTTAGATAGGGTTCAATATTGAGTTGCGAGAACCTCCTCTGGAAGTCATTCAAATTGCTTCTATGTTCATCAAGCTTCCGGTCATACAGATCTTCCTTATCCTGAAGTTCTAATAAACGATCTTTTAGTTTACTATACTCCTCCGGATCAAAATTTTTATCTTTTTTGCTGCCGGGATCGTAAGTGGGTTTTAATTTGCCTGCTTCTTCCTTCCAATGTTCAATTAATCCGTCTATTTTACCTGAAAGCTTATCAAATCCAATATCTACTTCTTCACTATTTACCCCGCTCACTGATCCGGTCCCGGAAAGATCAGACATTGTCCTGATCCCGGACAAAACATTGGATTCGGCCCTGTTTCTCATCCCGGACTTTTCCCTGAATTCATCTACTGAATAAATATTATGAACACTAAAAAATTTTTCTTTTTCAATTATTGATGATCTTTTCCTGTTTTCATCATTTTTTATCTTTATCGAGCTCTCTGAGAGCTGTGCATCAAGAAGCCTTGCCTGATCACTGAGTATATCTTTTTTCTGGGATATTTTATGATACTGTTCCCCAAAAGCACTTGCTGCAGGGAATATCTCGCTAAGACCCTTTATCTTAAATCCAAGCTTTTTAAATTCACTTTCAATAATACTGCCGCTTATCCTGAACTTACTTTTCCCCCTGCCTGCCCTGCTTATATAGATAATCGTCCCAACTGCCCCGAGGAAAAACAAAACCAGCGGGATAAACGAAACCAATATATCTTTTGTTAGAAAATATACAAGTGGGAAACTGGCAAGGGCCAGCACAAGAAAAACAACTGCAAGTATTTTTGGAAATATCCCTACTTCCCTGGTTTCCTCGCTCTTCCGGCGATTATATATCTCGAGCTCATTTAATACTTTGTCTACCTCTTTCTTTCTGTTTTCCATTGGTCCCAGCCTGGACTGGATCTCCATGATTTCATCGTCAACTGTTTCCTTCTTATTATTTTTCTTTTCAAAATCCTTTTTTTGTTCGTCTATACTCTTATCTATTGAGTCTACTTCATTTTTGAGCTCTGTTATCTTATTATTGTTTACCTGATTGAAATCCTTTAGCTCCTGATAGTCTTGCCAGGATCTACTAAGAAGGTCAAGATTTTTAGACATTTTCCTGTATTTGTCCCAGTTCTGTGATTTTTCAGCCATATCTATTTTTTCCCTGGTATCTATAATATCCTGCTTTAGCTTCAATTGATCCAGCTCCAGGAAATCATACTTCTGCTTTTTCTGCCAGGTCCGCATATTCCATACTGTCAGAGATAAAGGACCTGGCTGTCCCTATAAGTGATGCTACTTTGCCATAATCCTTGCTGTCTGATAGATCTGCGTCGCTTGAAGGCCTTGTCAGTCTCCCATAGTCCTTTATCCCTGATATAAGTCCCTCGATCTTTTCCAGGTTCATACCTGTAAGCCTGTCAGTTATGCTTTTATAATATCCGCATTCCTGCTTGAGTGTAAGATCGCTGTCCCTTATTACAAAAATATTCCTTAGATCCAGCCCTGCAAATGATATGTGCTTTATCAGGCCTTTTTTTACAGAGACCTTTTTTTCCCCGCCATCAGTATCTTCAAATAAAATAAAGCCTTCAGGGTCCTCTTCGACACGATTGATCCTGTCAAAATCCCTTACTTTACCCTCGAGCATCATCTTTATTATTGCATCGATAGTAAGAGTCTTTCCCGCTTCATTTCTCCCCCAGATCACCTGGAGTCCCGGACCGATATCAAGATCCAGGTTCTGCAGCGGACCATATCTTATTATGAATATTTTTTTTATTTTCATATTATTTTATTAAATATATGTTCAATTCCGGGTATTTAGTTTTGAAAATTGCATTATGACCATCTCATCCATCCTGTCCTTTAGTTCCTGGTCATGGCTTCCGGTATTGTCCAGATTTTCTTTAAACGCTTTATACAGGGGATCCTCCAATACACTTTTTATATCACGGTATTCCTCAGATATACCAAGCCTGTCCCTTTTAAGTCCGGAATCATCTATGATCCGGGTTATGTCTTTTCCAAGATCCTTTTCACTCACAGATATAAATCCTCCAAAATTAACTTCAAGATAAACATCCCTGTCCTTAAAACTATCCAGTCTATCCCCTAATTCTTTTAATACTTCATCTTCTTTGCCCGGATAGAAGTTCAGCTCAATAGTGTCATAAAAAAATGAATCCAGTTCCAGGAAACTCAGTCTCTTGTTTTTAACCTTATTTGTGTCAAGCAGGGTCACCCTCCTCATGCCCTGTTCTTTTCTTGTTACCGATACCGGACTTCCGCTGTAAATAAAGACCGTCTTATCCGAAATATGATTTTCGACAACTCTTGAATGAAAGTGCCCGGACATAATATAATCAAAACCGAGATCTCCCAATACCCTGGAATTTACCGGGAGATAGGCTTGTCTTTCCTCCTGGCCATACTCTTCTTCCCCGAGATATGGTATGTCAAGCGTACAGTGGAGCATTAAAATATTGATCCTGGACTTATCAACTTTATTCTTAAGGTCAAATACCAGGTCATTAAAATTCTGATTGGAATAAGGAACTGATATTAGCCTGGTATCCTCATGATCTGTGATCTCAAAAGGTTTTGAAGTCATTATCCTGATACTGTTTCCAAAATTGAGGTCGGACCTATAGGATCCCATATCATGATTACCGGGTATCGCGATTATGGTAAATGGAAGGGAAGACAGCATATTCCTGAGTACAGGACGCAAAGCATCAGCTTGTTCATCAGAATCGAAGAGGTCTCCCGATATAAGCATCAGGTCCGCTTTTTGTTCTATTGCCGTGGAAATAATATTTTCCAGAGCTTTTATCCGCTCAGGTTTTTTTGAGCTTAAATGAAGATCTGAGGTCTGGATTATTTTCATTTAATAACAATAACATTTACTTTGCTGTAAAAAAAGACTCTAATATGTCTTTTCCCATTATTATTTTATGACATGTATTAAAAGTACTGACTATCCTGGATCTTCCTTAAGTTATGGACAAGTGTACCGTCAATAAGATCTACATCGTAGTAGTTTATCGGGCTGCTTTTTTTTATATCATTTTTAAGGACTGCTCCCTCGCTGAGTCCGATCGGAAGCAAGCCCTGCTTCTCTGCAATATCATATTCCTCTATTAAACCATATACTGTATATCCACCTATCCGGTCTATCCTGTCTCCGGCCTTAAGGTCTTTCTTGGCAATTGTCACAACTTCTGAAACAAGTCTTCCCTCAGGTATCATTGTGGGCTCATTATAGAAATAAACCCGGGCAATTGATATCGGGGTTTCCATGCTTGTCAGGTGATAGGGTCTATAAAGTAAGTAATTTGGACCCTCCCCCATTAGCAGATACTTTAACTCTTCTGCAAGTATTTTATTTTTTGTGGTATATACAAGGAAAACCCCGGGAGCAAGATCCCCTATTACAAATTCCACGACACCCTTATTATCAAGTATACCGCCCTGTTCTTTCAGTTTCAGGACATCAAGGAGTCCCCCTATATCTGCCTTTACAGCATGCATCCCCCGGCAATCCGGCTTAAGCCCGGTTGCATTTGAGAGGCATGCCATTTCCACCATTGATTTAGTTCCATCTACAAAAGAAGTCATCATATAAGGATTGGAACCTTTTTCACGGGCATAATCCGCAAGAGTAGCCGGGTTAGCTTCACGGTCAAGAGGATTGTTTTTCCCTTTACCGGCAGCTATTACTTCCATACCCAGTGAATCGATGAAGTCAAAGAGTTCTTTAGCCGCCGGAGGCTCGTCCCCTGCTGATAATGTATAAATGACTCCATTTTTTTCTGCAATATCCCTTAAGATAGGTCCGATAGTCACATCCATCTCTACATTGAGGGTAACAAGGTGTTTTTTCGAAGCTGTTATCGTATTTAATGCAATATATGCGCCTGTCTCAGGATTTCCAGTTGCATCTACCACTATATCGATCTGGTCAATATCAAATAAAACGGAAAGACTGTCTGAATATATGAGTTTTTTATCTGAAACGCCTTTTTTGATCAGGTCGCCTGACTTCTTGCTGAAAATATCTTTGGCAAGCTTTATGCCGGATATATCCAGGGATCCTTTTCTGGCATTATTTTTAGAATCGATGAAGACATAATCATCCCGGGAGATACCCAGCTCAGATAGAGTCTTTTTTGTCTTTTCTATATCAAGATCTGCAAGAGCCAGGACTTCCATGCCCCTGAGTTCCCTTATCTGGGAAAGCAGACCCTTACCCATCTGCCCCAGGCCCGCAAGTCCTACTTTTATATTTTTACCCTCCCGGGCAATATCTTTTAATCTTTGATTAAGACCAAGCATAAGTGTTTACTCTAAATCCTCAAATTTTAAAGATCTCATCATCCGGTTAAGTATTTCCTGAGCATAATCCATATAATCAAGGCCGGATGATCTCATAAACAGGTACAGCATACCATCATTTTTTAAAAAGTTAAAAGTGATGCACCAAGCCTTATCGCCTTCCTCATTATTCCTATACTCTACTTCAAATACTTCAATATCCCCGACCATTTTATGATCATCTGTTCTTTCGATCCCGTTTTCACCTTCAGGTACCACCTCTTCATCAAGGAGCCTGTCAGCAAAATCAATATAGTCATCTTCTTCGGGGGAATACTTTTCTCCCAGCGCCCAGATATTTACAATTATTTTTTTTCCGGTTTCTCCCGGTGTAAACCTTACCTTTAGCCCGGATTCAATCTCTTCCTCAATAAAGGACCAATCATTAGGAGTATCGACTTCAAGCTGATGATCACTATTTATGTATTTTAATCCATCACTGAATAGGTCTATTGAAAATTCTTCAGGAATAATATCAAAATAATACTCGCCCACGATCTCGTCTTCATAGAATAATTCAACTTTGTATATATCAACCGGAAACGCTTTTCCGCCTTCATTTATCAATCTGATGAATATATAACCTGGAGCATAAAGACTCTCTTCTACTCTAAAACTTTCCTCTTCTAAAAATTCATCTTCGCCCTTATACCATTTTATACTAAACTGGTCGCCTTCTAATGTGTGATTTACTTTTATTGCGGTAAATATTGTATCTTTCTGTAAAAACTCTTTACTCTCCTCTACGGGGTTCCCCTGCTCATCTATGTCTTTTGAAAAACTGACCTCAAGTATCTCAACTGAAGGTCTGTTTATTTTGAATCCACCTGTTGTCTTAAGTTCACCATTATGGTAAAAGCTGACTGAATAATCACCGGGTTCCGCAATTATATTACCATTGCCATTGGGGAGCTAGTTTATAGGAGATAAACCCCTCTATATAGCCGGTAGTCTCTGCAGAATAAATATTTGTTGAATCAGCTATCACCTCACCGGTATCAAGGTTTTTCCAGGTAAACCTCCACTTGTCTTCAGCTCTTACTCCTGAGACTTCCACTGCGGCAAATATCTGGTCGACTTCAATATCAAAATTATCACTTTGATTTTCAGGTTCAAAAGTATCATTATCAATTTCCCTGGATATTATAAGGTCGCCAAATGCCTGTTCCGGGGCACATGATATTATCTGGGATGATAAGACAATGCAGCATATTATTGCTGCAATAATAAATATATTCTTTATCTTTCATCAATGATCCCTTACCCTGATTTTTTGATATCAAGCCGGCTGCCCCTCATTTGGGACAATACAGATCATATTCATGCCCTCATCTCCAGCAATAAATTGGTGGAGTTCACCTTTCGGTACAAGAAGGAATGAATCTTTTTTTATAGGTATTTCCTGACCGTCTTTAAATACATGACCATTGCCTGAAACAATGAAAACTTCATGCTCCCACTCATGCGTATGTTTGGGAGTATGACCATTAGGGTCGATCTCGAATAACCTCATTGCAAAATTCGGGTGCTCCGTCTTTTGCAGTTATCATCGGATAGAACTTTATCCCTGATACTTCTCCTCCATCCATAATATCTGGACTTACCTCAGTTTTATTTTTGATCTTCATAATTGCTCTCTTCTTGTTTGAAAATTATGATAGATTATACCTGAAATATAGAAATTAGAAAGTAAATAAACTTATGGGACTGACCGGTATATTTTCTCCCTGATCACCAGAATTAAATAGGGCCCCCTGTTCCTGCTTGGAACCAGAGGGCCCTATAATCATATAGACCTGATCCAGTCTTTTACTGGTTCAATATATTCTGGAAAAATGCATTTTTCTCTGCTTCATTATAGCCAACTGCACTTGATTTTCCGAACCATTGCGGCCATGAATTAAATGTAGTTACCATTATATCTTCCCTGTTCATTGAAAGAAGTACAGGAAGTATCTCTGCTGCCTGGGCCATTGAGATATTAGTAAATATGAATTGTCCGAGTGTCCCCATAAAGGAACCAAGGTTTCCGGAATTTACCATTCCTTTCTTTTGAAGGAGAAGTTCAGCTATCATCATGCCAGATTGTTTTTCCCTTGCATAAGCTCCTCCGCCATAAAGCGTCCTGCCTTTTCTTGCACGCGTAAGCGCCAGGGCCTGAGTACCATTGAGGTGGTGGACTCCGGGTCCCAGATAACATCCTGAAAAGCCGTCAGCAATATTTTCCTCAACTGTAGCAGTTACTCCACCCATCCAGTTAATAAGCGGCGGAAAACCGTCAAAGTCTGTTATTGCATAAAAATCTATCTTACCCCCCACAAACTGTTCAAATTTTCCAACAGCATAATCATGTCCCACCAATTGCATGATATCCGTTTATTTTCCTACCGCCAAACCAGGTATCCCTGGGGATAGTCACTATATAAGCTTTCCTGGTATCAAGATTCAGGTGGACAAAGAGATTGATATCGGTTCTTCCGCTTACTCTGCCCCCGGCACGGTCAGCTGCGCTATCATCACCCCAGATGATAAAATTCACTTTTCGGCCTGCGTGAAATCCAGTTGCGCCCGAAGATGAGAATCCTCCGGTTGATGCAACGGCTGCAGGTGCCCCTGCATATGGGGTAATACCGTAATTAGCACATAGCTGTGCAAATTCCTGGGATTTTAAGAAACCGTCAAGCACCTTCTCCCTGGTCATGCCCCCTGCCATGCGGCTGAGCCATATACCATAGCCTTCAGCATCGGGCTGGCGGTTAAAGAATGCACTATACAGGATAGTCAGAAATGCTTCATTTCCGTGATTATTGGCCAGGAACTCTTCGCTAAATACAAATCCCTGGGCAACATCTGCTCCTGTCTTTGAACCGTTCATAAGCCTGCCGACCCATTCATTAAGTCCGCCGGAATCAGGTTGCCTGTTCAGGCACTGAACATAAAACCTGGTCACAAAAGCCTGTATTTGTTCTGCCGAACCGCCGCTTAAGGTAGTCGGCATAATGGTTATTATAAGTACCAGGATAATTGCAAAGACCATTAAAAACTTTGCCCTGGAAAATAATTTTTTCCTCATCTTCAATCTCTCACCTTCTTAATATATTTATTAATACTTTATTCTATATATTATATGATAAATCTTATTATATAACTTTAAAATATTTTTTAAAAGCTCATCTGCTATAGCTCTTCGGGAAGATTATTTATCCCGATCCTGGTTAATGCAAAATCATACCTTATCGGGTCATTTTTTTCAATTTTTTTAAATGATTCCGTGATCTCTACAGCAGTTTTTATATCTGCCTGCTTCCTGTCTGTCAACCCCAGGTGCAGTGAGATGCGGTGCATGTGGGTATCAAGCGGAATAATCAGTTTCGCTGCTGGTATACCCTTCCAGCCTCCAGGATCGACCCTGTCATGCCTTATCATCCAACGCAGAAAAAGATTGAGCCTCTTAAAGGCACTTCCACCTGTATGTGATGGTATAAGGGTACAGCATGAGTTATTCGATAAAATAGAGATGTTTTTACAAAAATCAAGAGAAGCCGGGATGATATTGTCATCTCTGCTATTATAATTTTCTAAAAAAGCAGAATTGAGTGATCCCGAATCTTTTATCATCTGGGCAGCCGCTGTTAAAAGTCCTGCTATCTCACTTCCGGCAGTAAACCTGTGCTTAAAATCTTTGAAGCATTCTTCCAGATATTCTGGTCCTGTTTCAAGTATAAACCTGTATGGTGAAGGCTTCATCTTATCCAGTACAATATTCACACTTTTAAGGATCTGCACAACTCTTCCATATGCAAGCGATGAAGACACGAGTCCGACTATTTCCCGGTCCCTCAGATCATTATATCCATAAAGAAACTCCAGGGGATCGGGGTGGATAAATTTCCTGTGATTATACTTCCCGTAAAGCTCATCAAGCCTGTTTTTGAGTTTATTATTTTTATAAATTTTTTTACCGGCTGGCTTTCTGTCTTTCATATTAAGGAATATTTCAATATTCCGGGACTACCCGGTCATCTCTGAATGTTTTAAGGATATCTTATCTGCAAGGTCGTCAAGGGCTTTAAGATCAGCCTCAATCGGATGTCCTTTTATTATAACCGGATCAAGTATTTCAGCTTTAAGGGTCGAAACAATGTCTGCAAGTATCTCAACAGTCTTTCCTCCCCAGCCATATGAACCAATAATGGATATAAATCTGACTTTCGGCCTCAAGATCTTTGCAAGATATGCTGCATAGATAGCCTGGGGATGAGGCCCGGCAAGAACTGTTGGTGTAGCTATTACAATAGTAGCAGCATCTATAAGCGCTGCAGCAAGATCCCCAAGGTCATCTTCAGTCATGTGGAAAAGTAATACTCTTATTCCCTTTTTCTCCAGGGAAGATTTAAGATGTTTGGCCATTATTTCTGTACTTCCATGCATGGATACATAAGGAATGACCACTTTATTAGAGAGTTTATCAGATGACCATTCATTATAGCGCTCCATTATATTACTTATATCATCGTGGACCGGTCCGTGACTGGGGGCTATAAACTTTATATCATAATTTTTTAGCTTCTCAATATTCTTCCTGATACTAGTAATAAAGGGCAGCATGATCTCCCCAAAATATCTTTTTGCTGCCGGTTCTATCTTTTCCCACCCGATTCCAGAGACCATAAGCTTGTCTGTCGCATAATGCGAGCCGAAAAAATCACAGGAAAAAAGTATTTTATCTTCCACAAGATAAGTTGACATAGTTTCCGGCCAATGCACCCAAGGGGTCAGGATAAATTTAAATGTCTTACCACCAAGTGAGAGTTCTTCGCCGTCTTCCACGACCATAAATCTATCCTCAGAAACCTGTAAAAGATCCATAAGTATATTCATGCATTTCTTATTTGTGATGATCCGGGCTTTAGGAAATTTATTTATAAGTTCTGGAATGGAACCTGAATGATCCTGTTCTCCATGCTGTGAGATTATATAATCAATTTTTTCTATACCTGATCCCGATAAATTCTTTAGAAGAGTATCCAGCATCGGAGGATCCACACTGTCAATAAGGATTGTTTTATCACTTCCTTTTACAAGATATGAATTATAAGAGGTTCCATCCGGAAGAGGGATAAGCTCATCAAATAATCTTCTCTTATAGTCGACCGCACCTACAAATAATACATCTTGTGTGATCTGGTTTGCTGCCATTTTTAGGATCGCTCCATTCTATTTGCTAATGTTTATCTAAATATATAAAATTTTTTGACCTGGTCTTAATATCCAAAAATGTGGTCTGGAAACTTCTGGTTCCATGAATTTATCTTATGATCTCCACAATCCGTGAATATTGCAGTATGCTCTTGCTATTACATCTTCTGAGTCGATGCAGAAAGCAGCCTCCGGGGCATCTCCCGGTTTTAAAAACTTTCTTGATGAGAGTCCGCCTGAGATTATCTCTATCCACTCAATATAGTGTTCTTCCTCCATAGGATGGGACACACTTCCTACAATGACCTTGTAGCCATCAGGAGATTTCTCCAGTACAGGTACATGTTTTTCAATAGCCGCATCAGTGGAATTTTCTTCATAAAGTGTCATAGACTGACCGCAGCACACAAGCTTGCCCTTACCAGGATGGACCATCTCTACAATATTACCACAGACTTCACATTTATAAATTTGCATATTCTCTGTCATTTTTTTCCTTTCCCTATGAATTAGGTCTTGGATGGAGTTATAATAGATACATTGTCTAATATTTGAATAATTAGTTCAAATTTTTCTCATTTATTTTTTAATATTATAATCTAATAAAAATAGCGGCCGGACAGAACTGGAATAATAGGAAATTTTTATCAAAAAATCCATATTAATTAACCAAAAATTTATTTGACATTTTACACAATTAAGCATAGACTTGAGGCCTCTCATTTGTTTAATGATGTTTATTTAGAGCGGTCTACTACTTTTTTCTACCTCTCTCAAAGAGATGTTATCAAGCTTTTAGGGAAATAATATTTTTAAAGGAAGGAAAGTATGGAAGGTAGTAAACTGTATGTAGGTAATTTTACCTACTCCACAACTGATTCTCAATTGGAAGAATTGTTTGGCCAGTTTGGCGAAGTCAAAAGTGCCAGCGTTATTGGGGACAAAGGTTTTGGATTTGTTGAGATGTCTAGCACAGAGGAAGCTGAAAAAGCAAAAGAAGAACTGGATGGAACAGACTTCGGAGGAAGAACTTTAAGAGTTGATGAAGCTCGTCCACAGAAGCCAAGGACTGACAGAAACTTCGGTGGAAGGTATTAAATAATAAATTACATAAAGGTTTTTAGCGATCTGTATGTATATTTAATTCTTCATATAAATGATTTGTTGTTTATTAATTAAGCGACAAATCATTTTTTCAATCAAACAAAAAGAAGGTTTAATGAATATTTTACTTATTTATCCGGGATATGAAAATACGTTCTGGAATGTAAACAAAGTCTTAAGATTATTGGGTAAGAGAGCTGCCTACCCTCCACTTGGACTTTTAACTGTTGCAGCAATGCTTCCAAACCATTGGGAGAAAAAATTAATTGATATGAATTGTGGTGAGGACTTAAAAGATGAACACATAGAATGGGCAGACTATGTATTGATAGGTTCAATAATAGGCCAGAGACAATCCACAAAGATAGTGGTAAACAAAGTACAGGAAATCGGGAAGACTGTTATTGCAGGTGGATCTCTTTTTACGACTTGCTATGAGGAATTTTCACATATAGATACTATTGTGTTGGGGGAATCAGAGGAAATAATTTCCACTCTTGTAAAAGACATGGAAAATAATGATCTCAAGAAATTATATTCAATGGAAGGATTTCCGTCCATACAAAAAGCTCCCATACCAGCATGGGATCTTGTAAATTTATCTCAATACAATTCAATATGCATACAGCTTTCCAGAGGCTGTCCATTCAATTGTGAATTCTGTGATGTGGTCCATCTCAATGGAAGAACTCCACGTATAAAAAGCAAGGAACAAATAATTGCCGAACTCGATTCGATCTATAAACTTGGCTGGAGAGCAGGTGTATTCTTTGTTGATGATAATCTTATCGGGAATAAAAGTGTTCTTAAAAAAGAACTTCTACCGGCAATTATAAAATGGCAAAAAGAAAGAAAGTACCCATTTATCCTGAGCACACAGGTATCAATTAATCTATCGGATGACCAAAAGTTGATGGAAATGATGACAGATGCCGGTTTTGCCACTGTCTTTATCGGTATAGAAACTACAGATCCTGATGCACTGGAAGAATGCGGTAAATATCATAATAAAAACAGGAATCTTCTTGAATCTGTCAAAAAAATGCAGAATATGGGCTTTGAAGTCAATGCAGGATTTATTCTTGGCTTTGATAGTGATAAGGAATCTGTATTTCAAAATCAAATTGATTTTATTCAAAATAGTGGAATCGTAACAGCAATGGTAGGACTTCTTAATGTCTCACCTAAAAGCAGACTGCACGAGAGGCTGAAAAAAGCCAATAGGTTAATAGATAATAATAGCATTAATGGAAATACTTCTGAACTATCTGATCTAAACTTTATTCCAAAAATGAATGCCAGTACTCTTATAGATGGTTATCAAGAGGTACTGAAAGCCATCTATTCACCCAGATTTTATTTTGCAAGAATAAAAACATTTTTAAGGGAATATAAGCCTAAAAGAGTAAAGTCGCCAAAAATTCGTTTTTATCATCTCAGGGGTTTATTCTCTTCATTGTGGTTCCTGGGTATCAGGGATAAAGGAAGGCATTACTACTGGAATTTAATTTTTTGGAGTATATTTAAAAGACCAGGACTTTTACCCTATGCAGTAGGTCTGCCACTGGGACTATTGCATTACAAGACACTTGCCTGGGCAAAACAATATAATACTTACTATAGGGAAAGTTAAATTTGAATATATCCCCTAAAATAAAAAATGCTCAGGCTTTAAAACCATTTAATGATGATCCTGTCAAAATGTATCTTAAAGCAATAGGTAAAGAAAGGCTTCTGACTGCAGCAGAAGAGGTTCAACTTGCGAAAAAAATTGAAAATGGAGATCAGTTTGCCAAAAGCAGGCTGATCGAAGCAAATTTAAGGCTTGTTGTAAGTGTGGCTAAAAAATATGTAAGCAGAGGTATGCTATTTTTGGATCTTATACAGGAAGGCAATCTGGGGCTTATAAGAGCTGTAGACAAATATGACTATAAAAGAGGTTTTAAGTTTTCAACTTATGCGACCTGGTGGATCAGGCAGGCAGTGACAAGGGCTATTGCGGACCAGGCAAGAACAATTCGAATCCCGGTTCATATGGTTGAGAATGTCAATAAGTATATTCGTATCCAAAGACAACTTCTCCAGAAGCTCAGCAGGGAACCTACTTCTGAAGAAATTGCAGAGTTATTGGATATCACACCAGATAGAGTCAGGGAGATCAGGAAGATCGCCCAGGAAACAATTTCACTCGATACTCCAATAGGTGAAGGTGATGAAACCCGTCTCAGTGATTTTATTGAAGATCAGGAGGTTAAAGCTCCTGCTGATGCAGCAAACTTTTCCATGCTGCAGAAACATCTTCAGGTGGTTCTGGGCACTTTAAAGGAACGGGAAAGAAAGATTATTAAATTAAGGTATGGACTCCTGGATGGTCTTCCCCGGACACTGGAAGAAGTTGGCAGGGAATTTAACCTGACCAGGGAAAGAATCAGGCAAATAGAGTTTAAAGTATTATGTAAATTACGGAATACAAGGCATAATAGTTCACTAAGGGATTTCCTTTAAGATATATTCTAGCAGTTTCAACTTCCGCCTTAACATTTGTCACTATCCCCTATATTAGTTCTTCGACTATTTCAGTAAAACTTGATTTTTCACTTCCATGATCTTTCAATCAAAATCCCTGTCAAAGGATCTGTCAAAAAACTAATATATTTTTTAAATCTAGTTATCCAAAACTATTATTGTCCCAGTCATGACTCATGATCAGGGATCGCAGATACGTGCGGTCCACAGAGGTATCCCAAGCAGTATGCTACACTCAAAACCAAAAGTTCCAGCTTCAGCAGCAACAAACTCAACAGTTGCAGTACCGCCTCTGGGAGCTAATGGACCAGTATCGATATTTAAATCGCGTACTCCAAGGCCATGAACGCCACTACGTGGATTTGTAACATTTAAGTATTACTGTGTCACCCTTGTAGATACCAATGATCACATCTGGAACCCACTACGTGAGAATTCAGCAACCAATACTTGCTCGGCCTCTTCAACTCGCCGCAGCTCTAGACGATCCCTCTAAGCCATGAGCTTTTACTCTCACCCATATAAATGTCGATAACCTGCGTTTTGGGCTCATTTGTTGCGGTTGGGCTGCAGGCAGATAAAATTACAACTAATGCTACTGCTGCAATAATAACCAGCAACCACCTTTTACTCATTTTTTTACTCATTTTAATCTCCTATTTCTTATAAATAACATTCTTTGACAGGGATTTTTTTATAATTTGGCCTTTCATCTTTTCTATCTTTGCCAAATTTTTTAAATTTTAAAATTAAATCTTTTCTGATTTTCAGATCATACATTTTTTTGGCTATCCCCTTTTTATTATGACGGGAACAAATTATAGTTATTTTGGGGTTCCTGGGTAATTAAGATCAACAATAATCCAGTAAATACTACTACCACAATTATCATGAGGATCAGTGAAATCCCCTTTGTTCCTGTACTCACGGGAAATGCCTCTTACTTGATATAAAACATAAAAGAAAATACTCCAGGCAGTTAATAATACGGCAACTAGAGCCACCATCCATATAAGCAAACCATTGGGAAACTGGATCCCGGTCAGGGTTTGATAAAAGGATTTAATATTACCAGTTATTTCAACTTTTCTCTCGGCACCTTCAACCGAGCCAAAACCATTGCCTACTTCATTGCGGGCCACTATACGTATGGTACCGGCCTGGTCAGGTATATAATCTATTGTTGCGAATCCCTGTTCATCTGTTACCTCTTCACCGATTTCCATCAGACCCTTAACAAAGAAATCAGTTTCAGCAAAAAACTTTATAAGGAAGCCAGCAATAGGTTCATTAAATTCATCCTTCATTTGAGCCGTCAGAGTCATTGGTTGACCAGTTTCAGCCTGATCCGGAGTATCCAGGACTAAAATGGCATTTGTCATTATCCCATCTCCGGCTGTAGGGAAAACTGAGATTTTTCCCCCCTGTAGATTATGATGACCGGCACAATTCAAAATACAATTAAAATAGAATACTCCAAACTTATTGGCAATAAACTTCACGGTAACTTCCGGGTTATCCTGGTTGAGGGTATCAGACAAAATATTGTATTCAGAAATGTATATTAGGTGTGGGTTGTCTTTAGATGTATTTTCTGCATATATGAAAACAATCTCTATTTCTTGTCCAAACTCTGCTTCAATTAGAAATTCTCCCGAAGTATTGTTAAAGCCATTTTCATTGACTTCAATCCGAATAGGGCCTTCTTCCTGCTGTGTACCTGAATCCGAATCATCAGCAAAAGCCATTCCTGGAATAATCAAAAGAAAAACTAAGATCAAAATAAAAAATATAATTGCATAGCGTCTATAGAACATATTAGATATCCTTCCCTTCCAGGTGCTCCCTGCTAAGCTCCCAAACCGGAAGTATGGGAAAAATTTTAGCAAAGAGAGCAAAAAGTAGAGCAAAGCCAGCTAGAGCGGCTAGTGTTATCGATATTTCTACCCAGGTGGGTCTATATAGACCAAATTCAAATGGCATCAAGGGCACCTGGAGAGTGGATATAACTATCATGAACCGTTTGGTCCACATTACTATAGTTATGAGCACTGATGCGATTACAATTCTTGGGATAACACGTATTTTTTTAAAGAAGATAAGGAAAGCAGGTATTACCAGACCACCTATAATGAATGACCAGAACCAAAAAGCACTCTTCCCCAACATAAGCTGGGCAAGGAGTTCATTGTCTCCCATTTCTACCTTATAGGCGATAGTAAAATACTCAGAAAGTGTAAAATATGCATAAAGGAGAAGCATGGTAAACAGTAGATAGCTAAGATTCCGGAAATGCTTCTCAGTCAAAAATTCCTCCAAGTGAAATAACTTCCTGAAGATCGCCATCACTAAAAAAATACCTGCAATGCCGGAGAATATGGCCCCAATAACAAAATAAGGGCCAAAAATAGTGCTATTCCAGCCAGGACGAAGCGTCATGGCAAATACGAATGATACTACAGTATGAACGGATATAGCAATTGGAATAATAATAATAGTCATACGGCGAATAGCCTTATCCAGCCGCTTTATCTGTTCCGGAGTATTTTTCCAGCCTGCAGCAAGGAGTGTATATAACTTTCTTTTAATAGGTGAGGAATTTTCCCCCAGACGATCTCTTAATATAGCCATGTCAGGGATAAGAGGCAAATATAAAAAGATAAGGCTTCCGGTCAAATAAGTTGTTATGGAAAGAATGTCCCATACAAGGGGTGATGTCAGCCTCCCATGAATAAAGAGATTAAATATCCGGTCAGGACGCCCCATGTCAATAATAGGCATTAACCCACCTACCATAAGAGCTACAGCAGTGATAACTTCAGCCAGACGATTTATTGGAGTTTGCCAGTGGTTTCCGCTTAAGCGAAGAATAGCTACAACCAATGCCCCTGCATGGCTGATCCCGATAAAAAAGACGAAATTAATAATATAAACGCCCCATAAAGTCACATCATTCATTCCAGTGACAATAAGACCATCACGTAATTGGGTAATATAAGCATAGACGCCCCAGGCAATGATAGCCAGCATAAAAAATATAAAGCCATAGTAACCCTTTGAAGTATGGGATAAAGGTTTAAAAACAGCATTTTCTAAGCGTCCCTTGTACTCTTCATGAATATCTGATTTCATTTAAACCTTCCCTTCCGGCCAGACGGTCGGTTTGAGTTCGCGAGGGTCCTGGGACTTTCTGCCAAAGACCTGGCCGTGCCCCGGTAAATACCACACTCTGGGCTGGGTGCCTAATTCTTCCTTATAATGGTATGCATTATTATCATCCAGGAACTTGGAAAGTTTCACTACTTCCACACCATTGCTGATTATATCTTTATTAAGATCACCCATATAGATTGCCTTCATGGGACAGCCTGAAACACAACCCGGCAGCTTGCCTACTTTAAGTAAATGTGAACAAAACATACATTTAATGACTGTTCCTTTTCTGGCCGGTACAGGAAAATCCGGAGAATATTTAACAAAGGCTGCTTCAGGAGGAAGTTCTGGTGAACCCCAATTAAAGAAACGCCTCTGGTAAGGACAGGCCCCCATGCATAAACGACAACCAATACAGCGGTCGTGATCGATAAGTACGATCCCCTCATCATTATGATATGTAGCCTTTACGGGACATACTTTTACACAGGGAGCATTTTCACATTGGTAACAGGGAGTAGGCATATAGTAACTTCCTCCTCCTGATTGCTCTACTTTATAGACCTCGATCCACTTCTGTCCATCCGGAACGAAGTGCATCGCTATACAAGCCTGAGTGCATTGAGGTGGCTCGTCAATAGTTACACAACCCTCACACTTGCGTAGATCGATAACCATACACCATTGGCTTAATGTCTTATCGGTAGTCTTTTGTTTCGAAGTCTTGTCTTTAAACCGGTTTAATGTATAAGCTATGGGTGATGACAAGACAGCCAGACCCACTACTCCTCCAGATAATTTCAGGAAATCCCGTCTGTTTAAAATTTTCTTTTTTTCTTTTTTACTCATTTTTTTGTCTATACAATGTTCTGATAAAAATAAATTCCATTAAATATTTTTAACCTTAGAAACATATTCTGGCATAGAAAAATGAAAATTTTGTTAACTATTTATTAAAATTTATTCATATTTCTAATGAATCTTATAATTTTTGTAGGAATTACAATATACAAAAAGCACCAGTATTACCGAAATTTAAAATATAAAAATTTATAAATATAATAATTATGACTTCTAAAAGTTGGACACAGTATTAACTAAAAGATAAAATAATTAAAAAGATCACAAAGTTTCATTAGATGAAAATAAAAAGAATGATATTAAAGGAGCTGCAGTGAGAATATTAATCATAGAAGACGAACCTTCCCTCCTTGATCTCCTTGCAAAAAGACTCAAAGAGGAAGGACATATAACAGATAAAATAAAAGACGGAAAAGAAGGTTTGAAGCTTGCCAGAAATATAGAATATGATTTTATAATTTTAGACATAATGCTACCATCCCTGGACGGAATCTCTATTCTCAAAGCTATAAGGGCAGAAAACAAGAAAACACCTGTTTTATTGTTAACAGCAAAAGATTCTACCAAAGATAAAATAGAGGGACTAAACCTGGGTGCTGATGATTATCTTACAAAACCTTTTTCTCAAGATGAACTTATTGCAAGAATAAGAGCAGTTCAGAGAAGAGGTTTTGAAAAAAGACAAAACATATTAAGTATTGAAGATCTAACTCTAAATATTCTGACTCGTGAGGTAAAAAGAGGTGAAAAAAATATTGAACTTACTTCTAAAGAATTTTCATTGCTAGAATATTTATTGCACAATAAGGGCAATATTTTAACAAAATCACAGATAGCAGAACATGTTTGGAATTATAATTTTAATTATAATTCCAATATTATAGAAGTATATATAAGATTTCTGCGAAGAAAGATCCATGAAGCTTCTATGGGAAAACTTATACATACGATCAGGGGAACGGGTTATGTCTTAAAGAAAAAAAATGATTAAAAAAACCTTAAAAGCTAAAATCCTAATATACCATTTTCTCTTATTTCTTCTTTTACTTACTACATTTAGTCATTTTTCATATACTCTATTGTCAAACAAATTGGTTGAAGAAGAAAAGGGTGAACTCATAAATAATGCACGTCATTCCTTGCTGATGATAACTGATTTGATTCAAGATGGAAATGACCTGGATACCCTTAAAACCAATACACTAATAACAACAAATACTGATCTGATTATTTTTGATCTGAAAGGTAATTCTTATTCTTCAGGCAGATTGATCCAGGAGATCATTGATATACCTTTAGAGGATAAATCGATCAGGGAAATAAATACAAATGACGGCTTTAGAGTAATATATGACGAACAAATCTATAATGGGGAGGAACATATTGGTTGGATCAGAGCGACTTACTCGATGAAAGAAGTAACCAGTTTTCTAAAAAGTATTAGGACTGCACTATATATATCAATCCCTGTTTTTATTTTAGTCGCAATTGTCGGTAGCTTATTTTTGACCCATAAATCCCTATCATCTATTTATTACATAACTGGAGTAGCGAATTTTGTTGAAAAAGGAGAATTTGATAAAAGAATAGAACTATCAAAGGTTGATGAGGAGATAGGTACATTTTCTTTAATTTTTAATAGAATGCTGGACAAGATTAAAAATGTCTTAGAAGAAGAAAAGCTTTTTACATCTAATGCTTCTCATGAACTTAAAACACCTATAGCGGTGATCTCTACTCAAGCTGAGTCAGTATTAACAGATAAAAGTAAAAAGATAGCTGATTATAAAAGAGCCATTAATGCTATTTTAAAGGAAAGCAAAAAAATGGATTTTATAATTTCTCAATTATTAACTTTAAGGAAAGGTGATGAAGGGAAGCAAGATTTAAATCTTGAATTAATAGATATAAATTCAATTGTCAATGATGTAGTGCTAGAAATGAGATTGATTGCAAAAAAAAGTGGAATAAAAATATCTCTTCACTCAAAAAATGATTTGAAAATAAAAGCTGACCAAACATTACTAACAATACTTATCATCAATTTATTGAAAAACTCTTTAAAATATAATATAAAAAATGGATTTGTAAAAATAAACCTATTTAAAGAAAATGATTTTATAAAATTAAAAATTGAAGATAATGGAATTGGAATTTCAGATAAAGATATGCCATATATTTTTAACAGGTTTTTTCAATCTGAAAGATCAAGATCAAATGATGGAGCAGGTTTAGGTCTTTCTATAGTTAAATGGATCACAGACATCCACAAAGGCAAAATAGAAGTTAAAAGTAAATTAAACATAGGAACTATTTTTGAAATAAGTCTTCCGACTAATCTATGAAACTGTGCCCGTAGTTACAGAGTGATGAGTGCTCTGACTTACACTTCATCACTCTTGTTTTTACTTCTGTGATTTAAAGGTTAAAACTTATCGTCATACTAATTATAGGCATGCAATCCTGAAAATATATAATTACCGAAGAAAGTCAGCAAAATAGCTCCGAAACCTGCAATTAACAGGATCGCAGTCTTTGCACCTTTCCAGCCTCTCATCAAACGTGCATGCATATAAGCTGCATAGATCAGCCAGGTAACCAGGCTGGCAGTTTCCTTAGGGTCCCAACTCCAGTATCTGCCCCAGGCAATATCAGCCCAAATAGCCCCGAGTACAATTGTTGATGTCAGGAAAGGAAAACCAATGACTACTGATCGGTAACTTATGATATCGAATACTTCCTTATCAGGCAGCCAGGGTGAATTGCGGCGATTCTGGATCAGGAATAGTATAGCGGCACCAAAACCGATTGTAAAAACACCATATGCAACTACTGCCGAAGCAACATGCACAGACAAAAGAGCACTCTGTTGTAAGGGCAGGCACTAAAGGTTCAGGCTTGGCATTATTTACCGTAGCAAAGATCAATAATAAGAGAGCTACGATCAAACCCATATTCCTAACTGTTGCCGTCTTGTAACGCCACTCAAAAATGATACCCATTATGATAATGCCCCAGGCAAAAGCAAGTGCGAACTCATACATATTTGAGAAGGGCCCGTGTCCTGTCTGTATCGCCCTAAATACTATAGTAATAGTGATGAAAACAAGGCTTAATACTGTAAGGATCTTTGCAGTGAGAAATAGGCCGCCCCCTGACTCTTCTCCAGCCATAGTACCTGATTTCCCCTCACCCGCCGACATGCTATTACGGCGGCTACTAATGGAAGCAACAATGGCAAATATTATTGTCAACACAACACCAGCCAGTGACGCTATTAAGAAAATGGTCTCTAAAGTAGACATTCCTATCTTCCTTTCCTTCCTTTTATTTTTTTATTGGTGATTCATTCTTTATTTTCTTAACCAGAGCATCTAACTCTGAATTACTCCTGAAACCACGCGGCGCACGCGTACGGATAAGTAAACGGCTATTCTTTTGATCAAGCGGCTGACATAAAACCCATACCTGGCGGTACGGAAAGTATAGGACAGCACATATCCCAATGATAAATAATGCTGAAGCAATCCAGATGAGTATGCTTGCCGGATCATGGCTTACCTGAAAACCTGAATACTGGGACTCTCCCAGGAATGTAAATTCTAAACCGCCGACTAAGTCCGGGGTACCCAGCTGAACCAGTCTAAAGTCGATTTGTTCTCCATCGATGTCTCTTACACCAACCGCTATAAAACCCGGTGGTATTATTTGGTCTTCAGCATTAACGGCGGAACTGATCAAACGAACATCATGTACTTTCTCCAAAGAATGCAGATCGATGATGCCCTCATAGCGACGAATACCATCAATGACAAAAGAAGCATCCATTGCCAGATTATCATTAAAAATATCCTGTCCATTTTCATCCCGGATCTGCATTTTCACTGCAGGCCCGAAGTATGACTGGTAAAAACGGATCCCTTTGTAAACCAGTGGGTGATTAACCTGTACGGTGGCTTGCTTGACTGGCTTTGTCATTCTCATACAGGATTACATCGCTACGGTAGTCTTTGGGTCTTCCATTTTCATAATATTCGTCCACAAAAGAAACCAGTTTAAGTGAGAGGCCCGTATCATGACCGACTTCGCGAAAGCTGTCTTCCGGAACAGCAAAGTTTAAATCACGAAAGCCAAAATAATTACCGGCAATGAATGCAAGTACAAATAGGATAAGGCTGAAATGACTGAAATATGTACCCAGGCGGTAAAAGCGGTTCTTGTCTGCAGCTAAGTATATTTTGTCTTTATCACTTTCAATGCGTGTCCTATAGCCCCGCCCTCGTAATATCTTTTCTGATATCTTAGCAGCTTCTGCTACTGGCACCTGTGTATTTTTTAGTTCAGCCTGGGTCTTACCGGTGAGATAAAATTTTTCTCCCTGTTTTACGACCCCCCCACGTATGCTTAGACTTATACCTCTCCAACGATTCAAACTGCAAACAAGAATATTCAGCATCAGTAATGAGGATGCGATGATAAACCATGGGGAACGAAAAACATTGAACAAACGTAAGGCAGATAGAAAAGGCGCCCAGATCCCTACTTTACTCCTGGCTACTGTCTCTACCCAAATAATGTAAGCTTGCGGATCATTAGCTGCTCCCGATGGTACCTGGACAAGCAGAGCTCCTAATAAGCTAAGGCCGGTAATAGTGAGTATTAAAATAACCGCAAAACGAACTGAACCAAATAAACGCCACAACCAGAGCACAACAGATTTGAATACACCCGGTTTCTTTTTTTTCTTATCATATTTATTTATCATATTTACTTGCTCCTATATTAGAAGATTTTTCCCGGATCATGAGTGATTTGAACAAGAAATCATTATCACACGAAGGAGCAAGCTAAGAATAAATACTTTCCCTATAAAACATATTTCTTATTGTAGGTGGTAAAGCTATTATGTGCTTCCGCTGAAATAATTATTGCAGTTCCACTCTTCACTTGCTGACTGGCAATCTTATCAACAGACGCTTAACTTTAGCTGCTTACTTTTACTTCCAGGATTAGTGCTAATAATTCTATTTCAAAAAATCCAATTCATATACAAAAAATTATAAAGTCCAAAAAAATCTCAAATCAATCAATATTTAGCCTTGAACCATATTATTCTTTTTGCACAATACGTAACATTTTAACATAATTTTTAATTAAAATAAGAGGCTGAAAGTGTATTTTCAGCCTCTTATTAAAAAAAACTCATCAGATACACCGCTATCTATTATTCCAGTGCATCAAGAGCAGTCTCAAGCAAGAACTCAGCAAATTTAGGATTGTGTACTCCCATGCTCCTGTCTTCCTCGATTGTCTTGAAATTCCATAAAGCTCCGACTTGTTCGGATGTGAATGTTCCTGCAATACCGGATCCGCTTTCACCATCGATCAAACCCTGCTCGACCAGAAGTTCGTGAACTTCGGCAAGCAGCTCTTCTATTTCAGTCTGGACCCCGTTACGGTCAAAAGACTCGATGTCTTCATGACATGAGGTGCATACGGCCAGATTCTCATTTGTTGAGCCGTGATACTCATATGTGACATTCATGGTATGTCCGCCAGCCTGTTTTCCATAAGCATCACCCATGTGACATGTGATACACCCATTATCTACAGAATCATAATGGACATTAGAACCATTGTATTCTTCACCATATCCGCCTACTCCGGCGATCATTGAAGACTGTGGTCCGTGATGAGGACCAAAACGGGTAGAAGTTATCTCTACATCGCCTGCGCCTGCTACAGGTATCTCATAACTTGTCCTTGGCTGATGGCAATTAACACAAAGATTACTATTTCCCAGATCATAGACATCTCCTGTAAGTTCAAGAGTCACTGGTTCAGTAGAGGTCAGTGCCCAATCGGCTGATGTATATGTGTCATGAATATCGTGGCATGTACGGCAGTTTATAGGTGATGGATTTTCTACATCTTCTGCAATTTCAAATGTACCTGCTTCAATACGCTCGGTAAAGCCTTCACTGGTGTGGCAAACGGCACAACTGGCACCGTTTCTTTCAAATGTCATGCCCGAACCGTGAAGTGAAGCTCCCCATTGTACATTTTTTGAGACGATCAGGGTAGTATCATTATGGCAATCCATACATGAAGCATTGCTGATTCCGGTATCATCGCTGGCTACAACAGTTAAAGAGCTTTCATTGCCTGCATCATCGCCGGTCTCATCAGTAACAGAACTGTCAATGCCAGCTCCATCACTAACAGGATCATTGCAGGCTACTAGAAAGATCAGTGCCAAAATTAGAGTCAATCCCAATATTATTGTTATTTTTTTCTTCACTTTTCCTCCTTTCAGAAGGTCTTTTGTTATCTTATCTTTAAAAAAATTATTATTAATATTAAAAACAAACACTCCGTTTTTCTACTGGCTTACGGTAAGAAACCAAAGTTATATTGAGCTTCCGGAGTTACCAGGACATAAAGTATTACAATAAACAATACAGTTGCACTTACCATGAGAATGATCGATACACCTTTTGCTTTTGATCCCTTAGAAATATTTGCTATTATCACTTTGTATATAATAAATAAGAAAAAGCCCCAGACAACACTTAATAAGACAACTATAACTATCATCCATATAAGAAAACTGTTGGGGAATTCAATGCCGATAATACTTTGATAGAAGGGTTCAGTCATACCTGAAACAATAACCATACTCTCTGCTATAACTGGTTTAAGATCGCTGCTAGACTTATAACTTGCGACTATTTGCAGATCACCTGGTTGGTTAGGAATATAATCTATCCTGGCAAAACCCTGCTGATCAGTCCTCGATTCACCGATCTCCACCAGGCCGGAAATGAAAAAATCTGTTTTAACAAAAAAACTAACCAGTCCGTCTACAACAGGTTCATTATATTCATTCTCCCTGACTTGAGCGACCAGGGTGAGCGGTTGACCGGTAATAGTTTGTTCCGGAGCTGAAATAACTATAGTATTATTAGTTTTCTGGATTGAATTCTCTTCTGCCAGAACCACCCCCGGGAAGAGCCAGGGAAAAAATCAAGACCAGGATCAAAAATAATAATATATAATTTCTACGCATCATGCCTACCATCCTTCTCTTCCAATTTTCCAGAAATTTGGGGTTTTTCCCCAATAGGAGCATTCCCGGGGGAAAGTTTTTCCTTATGATCCTCATTTACCTCCCAGATTGATATTATTGGAAAGAGTTTTGCAAATATTGCAAAAAGCAATATAAAGCCGGATAAGGTTGCTAATGTAATGGATATCTCTACCATAGTAGGTTGGTATGCAGTAACCTCAATTGGTATCTGGGGTACTTGAAGGGTACCAAGTACGATGACATAACGCTTGATCCACATTGCCAAAAATATAAAAACGGATGCAGTTACAATCCTGGGGATTAAACGAAATTTTCTATAGACAACAAGAAAAGCAGGTATTACCAAACCACCTATAACAAATGACCAGAACCAGATAGAGCTCTGCCCTAATAGAAGCTGGTTAAGAAGTTCCTTTTCTGCCAGTTCAGCTTTATATCCGATAGTCAGATACTCAGTAAAAGTAAAGTATCCATAAAAGAGTAGTAATGTCATCAGTAGATAACTAAGATACCGGAAATGTTTCTCAGTAATAAATTCTTCCAGGCGGAATAGTTTTCTGAAGATTACCATTACTATAAGGATTGCTGCAGTTCCAGAAAAGATGGCCCCAATAACAAAGTATGGGCCATATATGGTACTGTTCCAGCCGGGACGAAGCGTAATAGAAAATATATACGAGACTACTGTGTGGACGAATATAGCAACTGGAATAATAAGCACTGACATGATGCGCATACCTTTTTCCAGCCACTTTTTTTGTTCCGGGGTATTTCTCCATCCTGCTGCAAAAAATGCATAAAACTTTCTACGGATAGGCGATGAATCTTTCCCAACGCTATCTCTCATAGCAGCCATATCAGGAATAAGGGGTAAATACAGGTATATAAGGCAAGCAAAAAAGTATGTTAATATAGAAAGAATATCCCATACTAAAGGTGACAGTAATCTCCCGAAAATAAAGATATTTAATATCCGGTCAGGACGGCCAAGATCAATAAGCGGCATTAACCCACCGATCATAAGAGCAACAATAGCTATAACTTCAGCCATTCTTGTTATTGGGGTACGCCAGGCAGCTCCAGTAACACGTAGAACAGCAGAGACTAATGTTCCTGCGTAGCTGATCCCAATAAAAAAGACAAAATTAACAATATAGATCCCCCACATAGCTGTATCATTCAATCCCGTAACACCCAGGCCGGACCGTAATTGTGTAATATAAGAATAAGCACCCCATGCAATAAAAGACAAAAGAATGAATATGAGTGCATAATAGCCTTTAGAGGTATTATATAAAGGATGGTAAACAGATTTTTTTAAACGTTCACCAAAAGTACTATTTAAATCTTGTTTCATCTATTCCCCACTTTCTGACCAAACTATCGATTTAAGCTCATCCATTTCTTCCGGACTTCTGCCAACCGCTTCACCGACTCCAGGTAGGTACCAGACCCTTGGTTGGGTGCCCAGCTCTTCCTTATACCGATATGCATTATTGTCATCAAGAAATTTAGAAAGCTTGACCACCTCCTGGCCATTTGTAGCCAGGTCCCTGTTGTAATCACCCATATAGATCGAACCATTGGGACAACCTGTTACACAGGACGGTAGTTTACCGTCCTTTAGAAGATGGGGACAAAACATGCATTTTGCAACTGTTCCCTTTTGAACAGGCACTGGAAAATCAGTGGATGTTTTTACCAATGCTGCTTCCGCGGGAAGCTCGGGTGTTTCCCAAGAAAAAAACCGCCTGTGGTATGGACAGGCAGCCATGCACTGACGGCAGCCGATGCAACGATCGTAGTCAACAAGCACGATCCCCTCTTCATTATGATATGTAGCCTTTACAGGACATACCTTTACGCAGGGAGCATTTTCACAGTGGTTACAGGGAATGGGCATCCAGTAACTCCCGCCACCGGGTAACTCCATTCTAAGTACCTGTATCCAAGATTGGCCCTCGGGTAAAAAATGCATATCAATACAGGACTGGACGCATAGCTGGAGCCCTTCACATTTACGCAAGTCTATTACCATAGTCCACTGGCTAACTTTGGTGGCATCTTTTTGCTTTTCGAAAGTATCTGCTCCAACTTTACGAAATGTCTCTATTACTGGTGAGGACAATACGGCTAATCCCATCATCCCTCCTGATATTTTCAGGAAATCCCGCCTGTTTAAAGCTTTTTTCTTTTTTTCTTTTTTACTCACAATAATCACCTGTTTGTTATAATAAAAAAAATACTACTAAACCTTAATTGCTTTGAGAGCTAATTATTTACAACTCTCAGCATCAAACCTTAAAATAAAATTAAATTATTATTAAGTAATTTTAATTTTTCTCAGCTAATTATACAACAGAAATATTGACACCTTAAAATTAAATTAAATTACTATTAATATTTTTTAATATTGATAATTAATTATGCAATAGAAATATTAAAATTAGATTAAAAAATAATTAATTTTTTTTAATATTTCTAATAAATATTATCATTTTAGTATGGAATTAATTGCGGGCAATACAAACAGAAGATTAACTGATTATTAGACTTCAGGAATACTATTAAAATATTATTTATCTTTAGTGAAATTGTTCTACAGCCTAGATCTGTCCGCCAAAGATTATCACTGCACGAAGTACAAGACCACCTAAGATAACACACGCAGATGAAGCTATTGATGAAGCAACAACCAGCCTGTGTTCCCCTACCTTTTTACCCCAATTTGCAATATAAAGTGCAAAAGGCAGTAATATCGCCATTAAAACAACTCCAAGCCAGAATGGTGCTGCCAACTCGCCAGTTATAAGCTGTCTCATTGATTCATAGGCACCCGGGATCCCTGACCGGGAAAGCCAGAAGAAGTACACCAATAAAACTACCAGTTCAATCACAATGACAACTGCTACCACTTGTACCATCCGCCTGAAGGTCTCTCCATAGATCTTCCACATCCGTGAGACCATGCCTACAAAGATAAGGACAGCTGCTCCAGTAGATATCGCTGAAGTTACAAAGAGGGGCGGTAGAAGAACAGTCGATGCCCACAATGGTTGATTGCTTGCTGCCAGGAGAACACCAGTATAGCTCATAAGGAGCACTGAAACAAAAAAACCTGCCGTATATAGATAATTCATTATACGCTTCAGTATAACTTGTTTTATTGGAATACGGTTTCTCATATGCCACAGAAAAATTATCAGCATACTGATAGTTGTCCATAATACTAATAACCAACTACCGACAGACATCGGCGATGTAAAATTAACAGAAACAAATAAGTGCCAGAAGCGTAAAGGATGGCTCAGGTCAGCAAGAAGAAAGATCACTCCCACCATTGCCGATGGAATACCTATATAAAGAGCAGTATGAAGTAAACGGTGGTCAGTATGTTTTCCAAAACGTTCAGCCAGAAAGGCAGCTAGGTAAGCGCCTGCCGCCATACCAGCAAGCCATAAATCGATACATACAGGAAATCCCCAAGTGATCATTTTGTACCTTCCTTAAATTTAACTAGTTGTTTATCTTTATCTGACTTGTGTTTGTATAAAAACCAGAATGGCAGCATAAGCACTGCAGCTGTCAGGCTCCCAGTTATCCACTGAGTTAGCACATTCTTTGTTGCCTGTCTTGGTTGTTCCGGCAATCCATAAAAAGCTGGTGGCTCAAGTAAAATATACATAACACCTAATCCGCTTAACTCATTCACTCCATAGAGTTGTGCCTTCGGCCAGCCTAACTTTGCCAGATTCTGGACCTTGTTTTCTGCAGTTGTCAATAACTCTGACCTGACACCAAATGTGGTGGCCCCGATAGGACATGCTTCCGCACAGGCAGGTATTGATCCAGATTCAATATCCTTAATGCAGAAAGTACACTTCTGGCTTGTGTCCGGTGGCTCTCCCCTGTGAGGAACGCCAAATGGACATGCTTCCTCGCAGTATCCGCAGCCTATGCACCACTCCTGGTCGATAACAACATATTCGCCGTGATGGGCAGCAGCTTTTGTCGGACACACAGCAACACAGCTTGCATCAGTGCAATGCATGCACTGCTGTTTTAAGAATAATTTCTTTCCTTTACTGTTTGGAGTGGACTTGATCGCCGTCCATGCTGTTTTTGACAGCTGTCCCAGCTCTCTCTCCCTGGGCTGGTTATTTTTCTTTATGCAGCCTTCTTCGCACATCCTACAGCCTATACACTTTGATGAATCGTATAAAAGCGCCATCCTGGTACCATTAAGAGGCTTCGCCAGGGCAGTACTTACAAAATCATTACGTGCAAGTCCACCAGCCGCTGCGCATAATCCGGCTGATGACAAGAAAAAATCTTTTCTGGTTAATCCCATTTACCTTTTCCTCCGCTAAAATTACATGGTCTGGAAAGTTCTCATACTAATCACTATTTAGTTTTGAACTATATTTCCCATATTATGTAATTCATATTAATTAACTTTATCTTAATCAAGGGAGCTTCAAAAAATCCCAAACTCCCTTTTTTTAATAAAAACATTCTCAAGCTATACTGCTTATCATTATTGCAGCGCATCAAGAGCAGTCTCAAGCAGGGACTTTGCAAATTTAGGATTGTGTACGCCCATGCTCCTGTCCTCTTCAACTGTCTTGTAATTCCATAAAGCTCCGACTTGTTCGGATGTGAATGTCCCGGTGATACCGGATCCGCTTTCACCATCGACTAAGCCTTGCTCGACCAGAAGTTCATGTACTTCAGCAAGCATTTCTTCTATTTCAGTCTGGAGTCCGTCACGGTCAAAGGACTCAATATCTTCATGGCATGCTATGCATCCAATTAAATTCTCTTCTATCGCGCCGTGATACTCATATGTAACATTCATGGTGTGGCCGCCGGCCTGCTTGCCATAAGCTTCATCAGTCATATGGCATGTAATACATCCATAATCTACATTCTCATAATGGATATTGGAACCGGTATATTCTTCACCATATCCGCCCACTCCTGCAATCATCGAAGACTGGGGTCCGTGATGTGGTCCAAAACGTGTGGAAGTGATCTCGATATCGCCTCCACCTGCTACGGGTATCTCATAACTGGTTCTTGGCTGGTGACAATTAGCACAGAGATTGCTATTTCCCAGATCATAAATATCTCCTGTAAGCTCCATAGTCACTGGTTCAGTAGTAGTCAGGGCCCAATCGGAAGAAGTATTAGTATCGTGAATATTATGGCATGTACGGCAGTTTATCGGTGATGGATTTTCTATATCCTCTTCAATTTCAAATGTACCTGCTTCAATACGCTCGGTAAAGCCTTCACTGGTATGGCAAACGGCGCAACCGGCACCATTTCTTTCAAATGTCATACCGGAACCGTGAAGTGAGGCTCCCCATTGTACCTCTCTTGCAAAAATAAGGGTATTATCATTATGGCAATCAATACAGGAAGCACTGGTTTCTGCAGTAATTACTACTTCTTCTGAAGCTTCTCCAGTCGCCTCATCAATTGTTTCTTCAGCAGCAGTACCGGCATTGACGGTCTCATCGGCAGCTTCTTCCTTGCAGGCTATGTTCATAATGCTCATTGAAACAGCGAAAGCAATGATTAACAGTAAGGTAAGAAATTTTTTCATCTTTTACTCCTCGTATAAAATCCATGTTATTCTATTTTTAAAAGCTTCCCCGGTATTACAAATATGTTTCATTTTATTTGTCATAAGAATACCCTACTAATTCAATTAATTAAATTATTTTAATTAAATATATTTAATTAATAAATTTTAATTAAAATACCAATAATCTTGCCTAATGTCAAATAGAAAAAAGTGCAACTTACTCAATATCATTTATGGATATAGGAAAGGAATTTTACAGTATAAATTAATGGAGTTGATAAGGTTTTTGGCTTGCTGTATTAATCACAAGTTTTTATCGGTATTTGTGATTTTTCTGACACATCAAACGTTTCTATTAAGGAGTACCAAGAATGCTTCTTACCTGTTCCTGCGTCATTCCGGATTTCAACCTGGGATCATAGAGAAGACTTATAATAGTACGGTCGATCGGTAAATAATTTATAGTATCGGTCCATCCCTGATAAAAAATACTATCCTCAAATGAATACGAATCATTCATTATGCCAAGACTCTGAGTAAGTTCCTCCCGGATCAAATGAGACCGTTCCTGCTGACTTATCTCGTCTATGGCGATAAGTATCTTAGCCATATTGATAACTCCATTTGAATCCCACCATACCCAGAAAAATCCCATATTTCCGGAAACATAGCCCGGTTCTATTGATGAGAATTGATCTATAGTAGTAAAGTAGACCTCAATGTTTGGATCTTGGCCCACAATATCAATCGTGATGCCTCCCAGCAGGAGGCTCAGTTCAGAAATGACCTGGTTTAAAACATCCAGGTCGGTACTTGTTGGATTGCCGTTTACTTTGATTCTAATATTATCTGTCCATTTATGTATCAGCGGGGGTATTGATCCGAACTCAACACCTATGGCCGTTTCAAAAAAGTATTCTAATTCCTGATCACTATAACTATGCTTCTTTTCTTCATCCGGCTCAGGTTCATCGTGTTCCAAACCGGGATCAACAGGTTTTGAAACAGCCACTTCAGTTTCTGCATCATTTTTTTCATCATCATCCGGGATCTGGCCGGTACACTGATTACATATAGCTGAAATAGCAATAAGACATATGAAAACTAAAATAGCTATAATTATAAAGAGTTTGTTCTTCTTGATAGTTTCTCCTTTAAAAAATATATTTAAGAAACTCATGTATGAGAGATACACTATTATCGATATTATATTATCACTAGATACCTGCTTCTCAAACCAATATATTTATATTGTCCAATAAAAACACCAGACCAGATGAGCAATTTTTTAATTTAAATATCTCTAAAATTGAACCATATAATATTGCTTTATACGATGCTGCTTGCTTCAAATATTAATAATTCCTTAAATCAATATTAGAATAATATAATGTTATCTTAAGATTGTATTAATCTTTACACCCTATAATACAATATAGCTATAGAAATATAATTAGTGGCAGGTAATAAGATAAAGCGCACATTTAAAGAAATTACCTTAAGTAATAGTAAAACTGTAATAGAGGAGGAAAATTATTAATACAATAAGCATCATATTAATGGGTATAGCTTTTACGGGTGGTTTAGCAACCTTGTTCTACTGGATTAGGGAATCCATAAGAGAAGTATAAGTTCAAGCCGATAACTGTATCTATATATAGTTTCACCGATATTTTTTATATTATTCCTATGATACAGCCTCAGTTATTCAGGATTATACTTATAAATATATAAGAATCAACAATCTTTTTTTACTATAATTCAATCCGGAAATAATGAAATCATATTCAATATAGCGCTGTCTTCAACAAGTAACCTTGAGTGGTCTAAGATCAGAGGGTAAGTCTCCTGCGTAGTTAGACTATAAGTCGAGTTATAATCTAAAAATGCTTAAAAGATGTGTTTAAGGTTGTAATAATATAAATTTAATTATATCAATAATTAATATTTGCTATTCATAGCATTATTACAGGATTATTTTATCCCTATTTTATCTAATTCCTTCTATATTATTTCTAAATAAAAGCAATATTTATAATACAGTTATTTTAGGTTCCCTATATTGGGTGGTATTTCTTTTCCTGGTTTGGTTATTTTTTAGCAGGTGTAGGCAAATTGGCAAATAAATAATTTAAGATGTAATTAAATTCTTGGATAGCTTTTTAGAAGGACAAATAATAAATTAATCAGGTAATTATCCAAATAGTAACCTGGTATTGATGCATTTCTGTTATACTATATAAAAGGTTGGTAAGGTTTGTTACTGGATAATGTAAATATAAAAAATCTTCTTTTTCAGCTAACTTTCAAATTTAAATGAGTATTTTTTCTATCTTATGCTTATTTACTTTTTTTAAGATGATTATTAAAAGATGATCTAAATTCAAAACTAAGAAAATTAAGAAAAAAGTTTTAACTAGTTATTATCAAATATTAAACACTGGATTATTTATAAAGATTAGGGTGATTAAAAATTAGAAGAGGAACAGAGTTTAAATTAGAAGAAGTAACGATGCTAATAAAAAAGGGCAAAACAGAGGGTTTGCTTACTACCGAAGAAATCAGTGATGCTCTTTCAGGTTTGGAGTTGTCCGTGGACCAGATTGAAAATATCTTCAATACTATTGATAAATTAGAAATAGATATAATAGATGAAAAAGAAGATGGCATTGACAAAGAATTACAAAATAAAAACGAAAAAAAGACTCCACTGAATGAAAAACTGTATCTTAATATAAAGTCCCCAATTATTGACCCGGTAAGGATGTACCTTAAAGAGATTGGCAAGGTAAAGTTACTGGTTGCCTCCAAAGAAGTGCAATTAGCAAAAAGGATTGAAGCTGGGGATGCTGATGCGACAAAAATAATGGTAGAGTCAAACCTCAGACTGGTGGTAAGCATTGCAAAAAAGTATGTGGGTAGAGGAGTGTTATTTTTAGATCTTATACAGGAAGGTAATCTGGGTCTGTTTAAAGCAGTAGAAAAGTTTGATTACAGAAGAGGTTATAAATTTTCTACTTATGCTACCTGGTGGATAAGGCAAGGTATTACAAGAGCTATATCTGATCAGGGCAGGACCATCAGGGTACCGGTTCATATGGTAGACAATATTAATAAATTAATAAGAGTCCAAAGAAAATTGACCCAAGGACTTGGAAGAGATCCTTCAGCTGAAGAGATTTCAGAAAAGATGGATTTCACACCAGAAAAAGTAAGAGAAATAATTAAAATAAGCCAGCACCCAGTTCCGCTTGAAACTCCCATAGGTGAAGATGGTGATACTCAATTGGGAGATTTTATAGAAGATTTAAAAGTTGAAAAGCCTTCAGATGCTGCCTCATTTGCTATGTTGCAGGATCAGTTGAAGGAAGTATTAGGCACTCTTACTGATAGAGAAAGAAGAATTATCCAGCTTAGGTTTGGATTATATGATGGCTACCCCAGGACTCTCGAAGAGGTCGGCCGAGAATTTAAGGTTACCAGAGAAAGAATTAGACAAATAGAATTTAAAACCATAAATAAACTAAGAAATCCAAACAGAAGTAGGGCTTTAAAGGATTATATAGAAAGTTAATTTTTATCCATAACTATTCCTAAAATAGTAATTCTACTGCTTTATACAAGTAAATGTTTTAAAATATAATAAACCCAGCAGTAGTGCTGTGGCATAAAACGCTCTCTTACCAATAACCCTTTTCTAAATACGATAATAAAGACTAATTGTCTACTATTTTTGAACAGGGATTTAAAAATTTTTGAGGTGAGATTTGATTGAAAATAAAATCAGCATACAGGTCATAATAATATAGCCTGTATGCTGACAATGATGTTTTAGTATCTTTTATCAGTTCTTGGTTTCTGTGGTTTGGCTTCATCAACCCTTAATGTTCGTCCATCAAGATCTGTTTCATTTAAAGCCTCTTTTGCTTTCTCTGCTCCAGCACTATCTGCCATCTCAACAAATCCGAAACCTTTGTCTCCGATTATGTCTACCTTTATAACCTCTCCGTGTTCAGCGAATAATTCCTTAAGCTGCTCCTCAGTAGTATTGTACTTGAAGTTGCCTACATATAGCTTTTTGCCTTCCATTCTTTCCTCCCTAAAAAATATTACTATTTCCCTATGCTTGACAATATTCTTTAAAGAGGTATCAGAAGAACCTTTACTCTTAGCAAAATATCATTAAACGAAAGAGAAAATTGAGTATACTTATTATATATATGTTTGTCAAATATAACATAGTACTCTCTTTAAACTTTTATTCATATAAGGGAAGTTGATCACTTTGCTTAGTGCACAGGGTGGCTGGCCACTGTGGACGATGTTAAAACCAGGATCTTACTGCTAAGTAAGGATATTTTTATACCTGAATTGACCCTTAGTTAAAAAATTGTATTTTTTTATAGAAAATTTTATAATTTTTTCAATGTTCTTTATGTGCTTTCCAAGTTCAATAATATACTACTTTAAAAAAACAAATATCTTACTGAAAGGGTGGCTTTTATCTGTAAAGTTAGAGGTAATAGTGAAATGTGTATACTCAATAATTGTTTTCACTGGTGGTAATTATACATCTAAAGTTACTCAATTTGAGATTCTTAAAAAAACATATTGGAGGTTATTAAAATGATAAACAAGCAAACAGTACTGATTGCTGGAGCCACCGGTAACATTGGGGGAGGTGCTGCTGTCGCACTGGCAAAACATGGCGCTAGAGTTGTATTGCTAGGGCGCAGGCTCGAAACATTAGAAGCCAAGGCGGATTCTATTCGTGCCACTCTATCTGAAGCCCGGATCGAGTGCCAGAATAATGACATTTCCACATTGGTAGTCGACTTCTCTGATATGGAATCTGTGAGGTTCGTAGCTGCGGAGGCTATGAACCGGTTTCCGAAGATACATGGGCTGATACTATCTGCTGTCTCCTTAGTTCAAAATGGTCCGAATATCCTGCCCAGCGGTCATGAGGTGATGTTTGCTACGAATGTGATGGGACCGTTTCTATTCACCCAGCTATTGTTAGAGAGGATGCAGCAATCTAACGGATTGGTCCTTTATGTTGTTAACCCAACTTATATAGAAATCGACTGGGATGACCTTGAAAGCATCAGAAATCACAAGACAGAGATTGCATTCGAGAGAACCAAGCTATGCAACCGGGTGATCCCTGCGGAATTGGCAAGACGATATGCTGGAAAGATCTCCTCTGTAGCATTCAATCCTACGTACATCATCGATAAATCAGACCCGGAATTAGTCAAAAGGTGGCCAACTGGATTCATGGGTTTCATCTGGAGGATGATGACATTACTCTATGCAAAACCACCTGCGGTTGCGGGTGAGCCTATTGCAGACCTTATACTATCGTATAGAAATCGTAGTGCAATCAATGGAGCCTTGTTCAAACTGGATAAACGTGTCAAAAAACCTGATAAGGCAATGACTGACGAGGTATTAGGGAAAAGGCTGTGGGATGAGTTGGTTCTACTAACAGGACTAAAGCCTGAATGAAGTCCAATTTGTTTCAATAATTTTTTATTTTGTTATATTGCCCCCTATAATAGATTATTATATTGATAAAAGTAAAAGTGCACTATTAAATATTTTGGCTGGCCATAGCGGACGAAGTTAGAACCAGGATTATTGGTTTGGATGAGGATATTTTTATACCAGAATTAGTACTTTGCTAGGTTTTTTTATTATGCTCTACAGTTATGACCACTTTTCCTCTAGCATGTCCTTTTTCAAGATACCGGATAGCTTCAGCAACCTCACTTAATGGGTAAACTCTATCTATGACAGGTATTACTTTGCCGGCTTCAAGAAGCTCTTTCATAAAGACCAGATCTTTTTTGTTTGGTTTCATCATCACCATACCCATTTTCTTACTCCCGGTCATTGATATCCATGGTCCCAGGAGCATGACTTGGAACAATTGAGCCATGGAACCTCCGGACATGACATAAACTCCCTTGGGACTTAAGGCACGCTTATAGTCGGTAATCGAATGATATCCGTTAATACCAAGAATCAGGTCATAAAGCTGCCCATTTTTGGTGAAATCTCTTTAGTGTAATCAATTATCTTATCGGCTCCCAGAGATTTTACCAACCCTAGATTCCTTGTGCTGCATACACAAGTTACTTCAGCCCCGAACGATTTGGCAATCTGCACAGCAAATGTACCCACACC
>PVMK01126256.1_pt1 | contig 47841 bp, 44 predicted proteins | sample 1853481 | NCBI WGS metagenome assembly PVMK01 (sample SAMN08533507, study PRJNA380276) | Marine sediment metagenome, whole genome shotgun sequencing project.
GTCAACACTACTGACAAACCCGATGGAGCCATCGGTAATATTCCTCACAACGTCTCCGGCAGACACCCCCCACTCCACAAAGTCAATGTTAACTGAGGTATCGATCAAGGTTGTGGAATCACTGCCGTTATTTGCAGTACCCGTCAGACGCCTGGCATCCGCTTTTGGATCAGAAAACGGTGTCAGCCAGGGATAAGCCCCCTGGGAATTTAAATATGTGCTCAGTATATGGCTGGTTTGACCCAAAACACGTTTTTCTACCATTTGCATCAATTCATCCTTTGTTAAAAGAACGTATCTATCCGTGCTTTTAGTAGTAATAGTGTCTATATAGGTATCACCATCACTGTCAGTAAATGTGGCTTCTATATAATGTGTATAATTATTTACGTTTGCTGTCGATCTGTCTTGAGAACCTTCAATGGCATCCACGGCGAAAATAACAGCCGCAATATTCTCATAACCATTGACTGTCAGATCTCCGGATGCACTTCCTGCAGTTTCACTGTTGAGCGGAATCATTTTTGGATTATTTCTGAAATTATCGGACACTACATACCAGAATCTTTCACCATGACTGTCCCTAAAATCCTTAGTTTCAATTGTTTTATAAGGAAATCTGCCAATAGATGTGTTTCCACTAAGGGAACAACTACCGCCCGCACTGCCATTATTGCTTATGTCCGGGCAAGGGAGATATCCCGGTCCATCAATAGTATCTGTCCCTGTTTCAGCATCAACTTCCGGAAATGTAATCGCATAGCCAACCAGGGCATTTTTGGCAGACTTCAAGGCAATGCCTGTCTCTTGAGAATGTTGGGTTTTTTCCAGGTTGGTATTTAATTTTGTTACCAGATAGTAGGATGAAGCCATCATGATAATCAGTACCATGGCCAACAGTACCGCTCCTGTCTGAGCCCTGGGCAAGGCACCGGGATGATTGCTGTATTGATGGTTCTTAATAGCCATATCCTCACAGTATATGCCATTTAGACTGCCTGAAATCGGACAGAAGTCTCAATTTCGTGATGTTTTTATCTCATGCCAGCGGATTATTTATGCTGAATGGTGCATCACAGCATGTCATTTGATAATGAACGGCATATTATACCATCTCACTTAATAATGAACGGCACATCGCACCATATCATTCGATAATGAACGGCATGTCATCTTCGATAAGGTCAAGCAGCCTTTCATCATTTGGTTCGTAGGTCTGGCCGACCTTAAGATCAAACTTCAGGTCAACCTCTGGAACAGTGACAGATACTTTCTCACCGTTAATATCCCCCGCTTTGATGCGGAAATATTCAGAGGCGAGGCTACCTTCATAGCTGTTGGTGCCGTTTATCCATACGGTACTCTTGCTGCCTTTTCTGTAAACAATCCCATTCAGGGTGATCCCCTCAATATCAGGTCGCTCAATTTCTTCAACAGGCTCTTCAATTTCTTCGACAATGAATTCAATGGGTGCTTCGACTTCAACTTGTGGTTTTGCATAACGTATCACCTGTAACTTCTTTCTTTCCTCGGGTGTGGGAAACAACCTGCCAAAACCCTCAGATGCTGCCTGTGTATAAGAAATACCACTCAATGCAAAACTTGATATGAGTAATACGCCCGAAATAAATTTACCTGATATAAGTTTAAACACTTTCATGACAGCTTGATCGCAGTCCCGTCTGCCAATCTGATATTTAGCCACTGTAGCTCACAGTCCGCTGTAATATTTGTTGCATCACGCCTCTCAATGAGTTCCTTGCTTGCTCGTTTGAAATTACATTCTGTTATTATGAACATGCCTTGTACATGTTCATTCATATCCTTGATCAGGTGTAATAAATCTCCTTCATGTAACATGCTTATACTTAGTTTCATGCGGCTACTGTATAGAGCAAACCTGCCCAGATTAATACTGAATCCCGGGGAATATGCTTCTTGTGGGAAAATGCTGTAGCTCAATCCGGGTAATTTGACCCGTTCACTGGAGGCTAGCAATGTTTCAATCCAGTTGAGCCTTTGCTCTCGCCCAACGAAGCCTTGTTTATATAAGGCAATAAATTCAGGGTAATACTGTCTGACAATTTCTTCATCTTTATCGACAGAAAGATATTTCTGACTAATGGCGTTAAACCGGCTCTTATTCATTGTGTATTCTTTCAACATATCTTTCTTGAATATCCAGCTACTGGTGACCAAAGTAGTGCTTATCAGCAGAAGAACAGTAAAAATTATGAAAGAGAGCCTGACTACTGGCCAGTCAAAATCTTCACGCGTCATCTTTCACCCCCAATACTACTCTTACTGAGAAATTGGCATTACTTGCATCTTTCTTTGCCGTACCCTGCAGGCTTGCGTCCGGGCCGGTATCCAGCGGCAAAGCAACAACACTCACATCATGCACTGAATCCAGCTGCCTCATATGCGCAGAAAACATATCAATTGTAGCCAGTACTTTTCTATAGTCACCATCAAAATTTTCAAAATAAGCATTAAACATGGCAATCTGGTAATTGATATAAGCTGTTCCTGTATCGCTGGCATTGGCCAGGCCAGGCACACTTTGAGCCCGGGTCACAACAGTATCTTTGAGGTTTCCACTGACATTTTTATAGTTCGGGTCTGTATTAACTGACCACTGCATATCACTGATTTGTATTTCAGGAAAACCTGCCAGGCCTTTACTAATTAGCCTGAACATAGCAACAGGATCGGCTTTATATTTTGCCAGGTGATTTTTGGCATCAACAACGATACTCAGGTCAGCGGGGGCAACAGATAAACCAGATATTCTTTCCCGTGCAATATCATACCTGACCTGATAAAAGTCCGCTTTTATTGCAGCAGATTTCTTTTGTTCCCTGTAGGTCAGACCTTCAAGTACATTCATGCCTCCCCAGATAATGCCTGACATCATCAATATAAAACTGGCAACCTGAAGTGATTTATTCATCAGTCGCATCTTGAAATAACGCAATTCTTTATTCACCGCGAAACGGTTTTTGCATTTATTTTTCAGTAGCTGGTAGATTAAGTACTTATCGCTGAAAGGCGTCTCTATCTGTTCAATGAAACCACATTCTTTGGCCAAGTCAGCGACATCAATAAAATGATAGCGAATCGTTGGTGAGTTGATGTGTTCCTCGCCTAATCCAGTCAGTAGCTCCCGGTTCCCAAAAAAGTAAATATCCAGAGGCTTGTTTTCATCTGTGAGACGCGCACTGGTGACATATCGTCCGACCTTGTCCAGTTCCTCTTTCAGTATAGGTCCGTAGTGTTGTATACCATAGCGCGGCATTTTTACCATACGACTAAATTTAAGCGACTTATCCCGTAAAAAAGATTGACGCAAGCCACTGATACTTTGCAAACTGAAGACAAGTGCATTTTCTTGCATATCGGGGATAATATTTTTGATTTCCTGCAGTAGAAACGGGACGGAAATAATGCCTGCAACCGGAACTTTATGAGCTTCCAGTATTTCCAACCAGGGTTTAACTACATCAGGATTAGTAATTGCTGAAAGCAGGATATTGTCATCACGCCTGCCCGACGCTTCTCTCCCCTGGATCTCCGCATATAGATATGGTGTCCCTCGAAAAGCACGATCCTGTTTTCTTTCAATGAGTGCCTTTCGATCTGCTCCGAAGACATGGGGTATTGTTTCCAGCCGATATTCTTCTCCGGCCGTATCCAGCAACACGTAAATGGGATCATTGTTAACTTCGCTCAGGTAACGACCAAAGTAATCAAAGCCTTCTTTTGATGTATCAAATAGATATGAATTACCGAGGCTATCATTTGCCCAGTGGTAAACAGCCACCTTATCAGGCCCAATAAACAGAGCTCTTCTTGTAGAAGACCTAAATTTTGATTGTAGCGATGAGTTCATATATTGGACCTAGTACCGAAAACATGACCCAGGCAATAACAGCACCAAGAACTACGGTCATTCCTGGCTCGATCATCGATTGTAAACGATCAATAGACTCTTTTACGTCTCGAGTATAAAAATAGCTGATATTCTTCAGTGAAACCTCCAGTGCTCCCGTGCTTTCACCCACACGTATCATCCTTAATACTAAAGGCGGAAACAACTTGGCGGATTCAAAACTATTGCCTAATGTTACACCATCAGTAATCTGCACTCCTACATGGTGTACTGCTGCTTCCATTGCCTTATTACCAACAATCTTTTCACCTGTCTTTATGCAATCAACAATGGTAATCCCTGATGCGTACATTATGGCAAAAAAACCTGAGAATCTCGCTAATATTATTTTTCTAAGTATCGGTCCCACAATCGGGATCTTGAGCTTGAATGCATCTACTTTATATTCAATATTTGGATTGGTTTTAATGCCTATCATCAGTGCTATTGCTAACACTGTTGGCACGCCAATCATCAGGTACCAGTAATGAATAAATGCATTCGATACCATTATAAGTACCTTTGTGTGGGTAGGGATCTCCTGCCCCATATTTTTAATAAAACTTAATAATTCGGGGACCAGATAAATCATCAGAAAAAATATCACCCCGGTTACAACTGAGCCGACAAAAAGCGGATACATGAGCAATTTCTTTGTCAATGCTGCCTGCTCGTCCTGCCATTTAAGACTCTCACCTAACTCAAAGAACACTGTACTGATTTCCCCGGACTGCTCTCCCGCCTCTACCAGGCTGATAAATACTTCAGAGAAAACCGATGGATAGTCCCTCATGGCTTGTGAAAGATTTTTACCACCCTGAATCGATTCATACATTGCTGATAACACTTCACGGAGCCTGGGATTTTCACTGCTATCCCTGAGATCTTGAAGACTTTCCAGAATGGGCACGCCTGCCTTTGATGTTTGTTCCATATGAAAACACAGGGTAATCAGTTCCCTTCTATTGACACCACCAGCACTGACCTTTGCTGCCGTTTCTCCAAAATCCTTACAGTTAACAAGATCCAGACCCATCTTCTGCAGCCGCATTTCCAGATCAGCAATATTTACTGCGTCTATCTTGCCGGCGTTGGGGCTACCTGTACTATCAACTGCTTTGTATTGAAAAGTAATCATAATTTCTTCAAGATTGTTTTATCCTTGTGGTGAGATCAACAATCCTTGTTATTTCTTCAAGACTGGAAGAACCATCAAGAACACGTTCAGTTCCGACTTCAAGTAATGTTTTAAAACCCTTGGACAGGGCAACACGTAATAGATCACTCTGACGGCCACCTCTGGAAAGTATTTCATCCATCTCACTGTCAAATACCAGGATCTCGACCAGGGACATTCTGCCTTTATAACCCGTTCCATCACAGGCTTTACATTCTTTTGCTCTATAAATGGACTGCTGTTTGTCCGTTGCTTTCAGACCCAGTAAGGTTCTTTCCAGACTACCCACCGGATAGGGTTCACGACATTCCTCACACAACTTTCTCGCCAAACGCTGGGCAAGCACACCGATCAGATTTCCTGCAAGAATTTCAGGTTTGATGCCAATATCCAGTAACCTCGGGATCACACCAATTGCAGAATTTGTATGCAGTGTTGAAAAAACCTGGTGGCCGGTCATTGCCGCACGTATCGCCATACTTGCTGTATCTTCATCACGAATTTCACCCACCAGAATAATATCGGGATCCTGGCGCATCAATGAGCGGATACCACTGGCAAAATCCAGTCTTGCGGTTTCACTAATAGATGTTTGCCGAATTAAATTCATTGGATATTCCACCGGATCTTCCAGCGTCATGATGTTCACTGACTCAGTGTTCAGATGGCTCAGAATTGAATAGAGTGTTGTTGTCTTACCACTGCCTGTGGGTCCAGTTACCAGGATAAGCCCTTCCGGTCTTGCCACCATCAATCTCAGTGTATCCAGCTCATCATCACGTATTCCCAGTCGATCCATGCTGACAATCCCTTTCTGCCTGTCAAGTATACGCAATACAATATTCTCGCCATGTACAGTAGGTAAGGTCGATACGCGAAAATCAACGGCCCTGCCTGAAAAGGTAAGAGAAATACGACCATCTTGCGGAGCACGTACTTCCGCAATGTCCATTCCAGCCATGACTTTCACACGAACAGCTATTGCCGACCAATAGCTCTTGTGCAGGCTGCGTATCTGTCTCAATACACCGTCGATTCGATAGCGAAACCTGAGGAATCCTTCTTCAGGTTCAAAATGTATATCGGAAGCACCACGTTTTACCGCATCTGACAATAATGCATTGACCAGACGTACGACTGGCTGGCTGTATTCATCGCTTGCCGCATCCAGACTCTGGTAATCTATCTCGCCTGTTTCAATCTCATTTAAAATACCATCAACCGATAGTTCAAAGCCGTAAAACAGATCAATGCCCTTATCTATCTCTGCTTCACCGGCAAGTAATGGTACGACATCAATAGTCTGCCCAACCTGGACAGAAATTTTATCAATCAAGACAACATCAAATGTATCCATCATGGCAACAGTGAGCTCATTCCTATTTCGATCATAGGTCAATGGCAGGACACGTAATTTACGCGCTATATCTTTCGGGATCAGATCAATTGCATCACTGTCCGGAATTGCTTGCTCAAGGTTGACACTTTCCTGACCAATTGCACCACCAATCACATCACGAATGATTGATTCTGTTGCGAAGCCAAGGCGCACCAGAATTTTTCCCAGCAAATCTTTACTCTTTTTTTGCTCGGTAAGTGCAATTTCTATTTGATCGTTAGTTGTAACCCCCTGTGCGACGAGGATCTCGCCCAGGCGAAGTGCTTTCTTATATTTACCTGTCACTTTTATCCCTGTCTTTACCGTCAGTTGGCCTGATTAGATAGTGCGTTGATGCGGGAAATGGCCACGGCCCTGTCAAAACCAGAAGCGGCGAAATCTACTACAGAATTATCTACCAGTTCCAGTGCTACATTATAATAATCAATGGCTGACTGCTGTTGACCAATATGCTCGAGGCTGACAGCCAAATTGAAGGCGTAATCAGCATTTGATGATTCCAGTCTGTGTGCATCAAAAAATGAAAGTTGCGCCTCAGGCCAGCGTGTTTGTGCCGCAAAAAGGCGGGCCAGTGAATAATGTAAAAAAGAATTATCAGGCTCACTCTGCAGGAATATCTTGAGAATACTTTCACTCCTTGTGTTGCCTGTGTTGTCATTGAAATTTATTAGTGCTGCTTCTGCAACACTGTCCCCGGGATATAATCTCAGGACTTCAAGATAATAAGTATAAGCCTGGCGAACATCGCCTTTATGTAACGATATTGCTGCCAGTCCCAATAAAGCATCACGGTTTCCAGGTAAATTTTCTAAAACAAGTTGATAATTTTTTTCAGCAGAATCAAAATCGCCTGCGAGATATTCCTCGTAGGCTTTGTTGACCAACATACTGCCTTTATCAACTGATTTGCTACGACTGATTTTAATTAATTCTGGCTCAGGCATTATTTTTTCTGGCAATGACAAGGCAAGCTCTTCAACGATATTCTCTTTAGTAGCATATTCTTCTGCAGAAATATCATCTGCTGGATACCAGATTTCTTCCTCTGCCTGATCTACTGTAGTAACAGAATCTCCAGTCACCCCCTCTTGTTCAGATTCACTAATGGCAACACCTTCTGCGCCAGCCTCCAGCACATTGTCTATGACAGGTTTCTCCAGACCTCCAGTAATGGCTGCATTTTCCCTCTCAATAACATCGCTAACCTGACCCGTGAACATCTCACTATCAAGCTCTTCAGCAAATACCAGGTCCTCCGGTATCTCAATTGCGGGCCCTGGTTCGGGTTGTGTTTCAATACCCCTGGCTGCTAATGGAGACTTGATCGGGCGTTCAATCGGGACAGTGTAATTAAAAATAAAGAAAGACAGGGAAACTGCAATGACAAGACATAGAGTTGCGAAAACACCCCATTGAAAAATCTGGTTTTTATCCTCTGTAGAAGTTGCTGTAAACACCGTCTGCGCAGCAACCGGTGTCGGGGCGTCAGCACCAATATCCTCTGCCAATTGCTCAGCAGAAACTATTGTACTGCTATATAGATGTTCACCTGTCGCTTCCGATAATGTCTGTTCAGCAGCTACTGCCTCAGCCGTGATCGTATCCTCTAATTCATAGGGTGAGCTTTCTGTAAGGTCCGTTGCATTTTCAACACTATCATCGGCGCGAAGGGGAATTGGCTCAACCATTTGATCCGAAACTGAGAACTTCCCTGCGATAGTAGTATCACCGATTTCCAGTTCAGGCCTGTCAATGGTTGCTGTCTGTTCAATTTCTACTATAGGCGATGAACCTGTTGTAGAAAGATTAGTGTCTGATTGATCCTGCATGGAAGAATCATCTTCTTCCATGTCTTCAACAAACAGCCCCCCGCCTGCAACAGGTGAAAGTCTTAAGCTCCCCACTTCGTCGGGATCATCCGGCTGGCCCCGATTTTCCATTTGTGATTCTGGCTCTTTAACATCCTGACCAGGCTCACCTGAATGCTCTTCAATGGTAAATTCTACTGTAGGCTCTACATCAGCCTGGCTATCCACCTGGGACAACTCACTGGCTGTTTGGGACAATTTATCTTCAGGCGATTTGCCTTGTGCTTCTCTTAGACGCTCCGCCGCCGCCTTTTTCTCCTGTTCCGCCTTCTTCAAGGCGTCCATCAACAGGCTCATTTATCCTGCCTCCGTTCCTTCTGATGGTAATGCTCCTTGAGGTGGCAGTAAAGATTCTCGGGAAGGATTGAGGTATTGTCGATAATCATGCAGGTCACCATCCAGACTTGGGTTCTGAACAATGATCGGTTGTATGAAAATAACCAGCTCTGTTTTCCTGTAGCTCTTGGTTGTCGTTCTGAAAATGGCGCCCACCCCGGGTTGATCAGAAATCCACGGGTATCCATCTTCACTATCAGCAGAGATATCCTCCATCAAGCCGCCCAATACACCAACCTGGCCATCAATCAATCTCAGCATAGATTCCATTTCCCGAATCTCAATTACTGGCACCTCATTCACTTGGCCATCTGGGATGCTAGGATTCGGGTCTTTAACACTACGAGTAATCCGAGAAATAGTCGGCCTGACATTCAGGGATATCGTGCCGGTTGAAGAAATCTGAGGCGTCACCGCCATGACAATACCCACTGGTACTGTCACTGCGGTAGTATCAACAGAAACAACCGGGTCTGCGCCCAGAGCTCCGGTAGCGAGCTCTGATTCAATCTCAAAATAAACAAAATTCTCGACAACCTTGAGTGTTGCGGTCTGGTTATTCAATACCATGAGCTGTGGGCTGGACATGACCCTGACATTGCCAAACTCATTCAGCAATTTGACAGTTACTTGAATTCTATTATCCCTGTCCTCATTGGGATCCTGATACTGAAGAATAAATGGTTTTGGTGTAGCGGCCAATCCTACCAATGCTGCCCCTCCAGGTCCTATTAAGGCACCCGAAAGAATTTGTACACCTGCTTTCATTGCTGATTGTAAAAATGACCAGTCAATTCCCGCCTGGTAATCTTCACTCAACTGCACCTCGGCGATAGTTATCCGGATCAGCACCTGCCGTTGTGCACGTTCTTGAGTCTGGTCGATAAATTCCTGTACCTGCTGATGTTGTGCATCCGTTGCCCGTACAGTGAGTAGCCCTGCTTCCGGATTGGGAATAACCGTATCCGTGATCGGTAGTGTCCCCGAGCCACCGCCACCACCTGCTGCATCTCCCAGGATCGCGGAGACATTCAGTACCAGGGTTTCCCAGAAATGGTGGTTCGAGATACTGGTGACGTCTGTGGTGGAATTGTTGCCACCACCACCAGAGCTTTCTCCTCCTCCACTGGTGGTAGAAATCTGGGTAGCAACCGTATTTGTACTACTGGTATCACGAGACATATTGACGTAATCAATTGTATACGTCCTCAGATATGGCAGATCCGGTATGATTTGCAGATTTTCTCCATTGTATACATACCTTAAATCTACCTGCCGCGCGATACGATCAAGGATCTGTGGCAGGGTCTGATCGATGGCATTAATAGTCACCACACCTTCAATCACTGGATCAATATCAACATTAATCTGGGCATCTCTAGCCAGGGCAAACAACAATTCCTTAACCGGGACTTCATTGACAACAACCGTATATTTTTCAAGTTCGGTTGCAGGAGCAGGGGCTGGCAATACAGGTGTTTGTGTGGCCAGTTCAGGGATAACTCCGGCAGCTTGAGTCTCCTCCTGGATGTGGCCATATGAGGGAACAAATGGCTTCGGTTCATTTTCTGCACAAGCAGTCAGAAATGTAAAAATAGCTAAGCTACTGATTAATATAAGTTTCTGCATAATGTATCGTCCACGATCACAGTAAAGGGCCAGACTCACCTCACAGTATAAACCAAAAAATCATAAAAATGCTATAAGCACTTAATATTTAGTAGTTTTTACCAGTTCTGCTCACATCCAGACCTACACATAAATCTATAAAATCGGCCGGTAAATAATGGATGAGCATTTTTCGCATACAGTCCAGGGACCTCCCCCTGATTTAATTTCAGGTGGAATCTCGAGCAACTGTTTCTGAAAACGCTCAAACTCATCTTCACTCAAGCCAATGGCTACTACTTCACCAATAGCCGCTGCTGCAGAGGGTACCGATGATACATCTTCCTTTTCTGATGAATAGCTGGTTTCTCCTGAATTTCCATCAGCAAACAGGGCTTCCAGGTCAGCAGGAGATTTGATCTTTGTGCCTTTGATCAATGCGCTCAGATCCATTAATTTACTGTCTTCAGTACTTGCAACAGTTGCTTGCCCGTTTCCTGCTAACACAGGTTCTGCTTGCCCAGGTTCCACCGTCTCCGCCAGCACAACAACCTCACTATCATGGGTCAAATATACTGTGTCGACTTGCCCAGGTTCCACCGCCCCCGCTAGCACAACAACCTCACTATGCTGGGGCAAATATACTGTGACGACTTGCTCTTCTTTGGCACTAATTTCTGTCACTTCAATATCCATCTGCTGTTCTGATGTAGAGACCTCGGGCGATTCGCTCTCAGGATTTGTCTCGACCAGGGTTCGATTTTCAGTTGCCACGGATACTTCTGCAAACTGAGTGTTTATTGTCTTTGCATAAGTATCAAATGACTTTTGTAGCGCCTGTATCCCCTGGTTAATTTTTGCCGGAAAAAGGAAACTTGCAGACAGGACAAGGAATATCAGGGTAAGCATGACCGGCATCAGGAAGGTTCTATTTTTGATGAATTCGCTATCACGCGCAGCAATTTTTACATGGCTAGCTGTCACCTTGTGCGCATTACTGGCATAAGCAGCAAGCAAAGACTTGTCCGCCAGGATATTAATGCGCCTTAGCAAACCTTTTGAATGCTTTGCAATGACACGAACTGCAGCGGGCGAGAAGACATCCTCCGAACGATAGCCGCAGGTTCGCATTCGGGAATTCAAATAATCCTTAACTTCATTAACCTTGAAGGGCGCCAGGTGGAAACTATAGGTAATGCGTTCCTTTAACTGCCGGATCTCGCGTGTTGCAATCTTCTCATCAAGTTCGGGCTGGCCAAACAATACAATCTGTAACAATTTATGCTGGGTGGTCTCCAGATTGCTGAGTAATCTGATTTCTTCCAGGGTGGCAATGGGCATGCCCTGCGCCTCCTCGACAAACACAACAATCTGTCGATTATCAGCATGCCTGTCGACCAGATAATGTTGCAACTCGTTCATCACCTTCAGGCGATTATCTGTTTCTGTGACTTTCAGCTTCAACTCAAAGGCGATCGCATGCAGTATGTTCTCAGGAGACAGACTGGGATTGGCGAGATAGACAACTTCGACATTTTCGGGCAACTCAACTTCCAGCATCCTGCAAAGCATGGTTTTTCCACTGCCGACTTCTCCCACGACCTTGACGATGCCTTCACCCTCTGTGATGGCATAAATAAGCGCCTCGAGAACAGCCCCCCGATTCCCCCCGGGGAAAAACAGGCTGGTGTCTGGTGTAATTTTAAAAGGCGGTTGTTTCAGTCCGAAGTATTCGTAATACATACCTTATGTCGTCTCCACATCAATGCCCAGGCGCTGCATCCTGCTATAAAGTGTCGTACGATTTAGCCCAAGCAATCGCGAAGCCTTGCTCAGGTTCCCGTCAGTTAGACGCATGGCCCCCAGAATAAATCTCTCCTCACGTTCAGTCAGTACAGCATCCAGTTGAAAAGTGCCACTTGATAATGCCTTTTTGATTCGCATGTACTCATTATCCGTATCTTCACTGGCCGGGACCAGAATATTTGTTTCCAATTCGGCCTGTAGCTGCTCGACACTGATTTTTTTACCCGGGTACTTGGTACCCAGGCGAATGACGATGTTGCGCAATTCCCTGACGTTCCCCGGAAATGAATATTCCATCAGTAATTTCTCGGCATCTTTTTTCAGGGAGAATAAAGCTGAACCAGCCGAATAAAGTTTGCGGAAATGACTGAGTAACAGCAAACAATCGCCTTCTCTTTCACTCAAGGGCGGTACATGTACAGTCAGGACACTGATCCGATGATATAGATCCTGCCGAAACTCCCCGGCGCGCACTGCTTCTTTCAAATCTCTATTGGTGGCGGCAATAATTCTCGCTTTGGAAACCCGTGTGCTGGTCTCTCCCAATCTGTAATATTCACCATTCTCCAGCACTCTTAAAAATTTTGATTGAAGATTAAGGGGCAATTCACCAATCTCATCCAGAAACAAACTGCCTTCGCCAACATCTTCAAAAAATCCTGCCCGATTTGTGGTGGCACCGGTGAAGGCACCTTTTGCATAACCAAACAGTTGGGCTTCCAGTAATTCAGCAGTAAATGCCGCACAGTTGATGGTCAGAAAAGGTGCTTCGGATCGGGCACTTTTAGCATGTGTATATTGTGCGACAAGTTCCTTACCACTGCCTGATTCACCTTCGATAAGTACCGGAAATGGCGTATCAGAAAATTGATCAATCAATTGATGTAATGTGATTATCGCAGGACTTTCACCAAGCAGGCCGCTGTCACTTTGACTCTGCTTATCCTCAGTTAATTCTGCTTCAAGCATCATCATCTGATGATTCAACCTGGCCTGTAATAATTTCACATCACAGGGTTTGGTCACGAAGTCGACGGCCCCAAGTGTTAATGCATGTTGAATATTGGCTTTTTCACTTTGACCGGAGAGTACAAGAATTTTTATGTTGTGATTGAAGGCCAGTAATTCATCAATCAGGGCAAAGCCTTCGTCAGGCAAATGTTGTGCAGGAGGCAAACCCAGATCGACCAGAGCCAGAGAAGGAACCTTGTCCATTTTTTGCAAAAGTGCTTTTGCCTGTGCGCGGCTCTCGGCAATGGTAACCTGAAAATCATCCTCAAGCACCAGTGCCAGGGATTCAGCAATCAGTGGATCATCATCAACAAGAAGTAGCGCAGGTTTGTCCCCTTCGACCAGAGCTGATTGAGCAATGTTTGTTTTCACCAAAACGTTTCCCTCTGCGGGATTCGAGAAAGTATGAACATACAGGCTTGCCTCATTTTGGGCAAGTCTATACGTTATCTATTAAGAACATATTTATTAATTAGTATTTTTGCGTGACCGGTTTATGCTCCTGCAAAATCGGTAACGCTGCCACCGTTCAAACCGGCTATTGAATGGCACATTGAATCGCGGAAAAAGGCAATCAAGAATTGCCCTTATGACTTTTGGCGATCTATATCACCAAGATTCAGATTGTTCCAGATGGCTTCTGATGCGGCAAATTGATTCATGGTATAAAAATGAATACCGGGGGCACCACCTGATAGCAAGTGATCACATAACTCTGTTGTCACATCGATACCAAACTCACGTATGGCAGGTCTGTCATCACCAAACTCCTGAAGGCGTTTCAATATCCAACGTGGGATCTCGGCACCACAGGCCTCTGAAAATCGAACCAGTTGGGAACAGTTAATGATCGGCATGACACCGGGCACGATAGGAATATCGATCCCCAGCTTTTCACAACTATCGACAAACCGAAAATAAGCATCAGGATTATAGAAATACTGTGTCACTGCACCATTGGCACCCGCATCGACTTTTCTTTTAAAATTCTTCAAGTCAACGCTGGCGGTAGCGGCCTGCGGATGAAATTCAGGATAACCCGCGACTTCTATGTGAAAATGATCCCCGGTCTGCTTGCGGATAAATTCCACCAACTCATTAGCATATCGGAATTGACCAAAACCACCCGCAGAGCCGGAGGGTAAATCTCCCCGCAAAGTCACCAGTTTCTTGATGCCGGCTAATTGATAAGATTCCAGAATTTCAACAATTTCTTCCTTCATCACACCCATACAAGAGATGTGCGGTGCTGTTTCAATGGTGGTTTTTTCACGGATATTTTTGACAGTTTCAAATGTCGGTTCTCGTGTGCTGCCGCCCGCCCCAAAAGTCACCGAAAAATAATCTGGATTTAATTTGGCCAAACGCTCAAACGTTGTTTCCAGTTTAACAACGGCTTCAGGCGTCCTCGCCGGGAAAAATTCAAAGCTGAATTTCTTGGTAAATTTTTGTTGTGATTCCATACATTAAAACCCTCTGTGAAACGTGATATGTGAAATGTGAAGCGTCGTAGTATTTACTTTTCACACTTCACTTTTAACTCTTCACACCTCAATTAGTAACGATAGTGCTCAGGTTTATACGGGCCATCGACAGTCACGTTAATGTAATCAGCTTGCTCCTGGGTCAACTGAGACAATTTTGCGCCAACACGATCCAAATGTAATCTGGCAACCTTTTCATCAAGATGTTTCGGTAATACATAAACATCCTTGCCGTATTCGCCACCCTTGGTGAACAGTTCTATCTGTGCCAGCACCTGATTGGTAAAAGAATTGGACATCACGAAACTTGGATGACCTGTTGCACAACCCAGATTCACCAAACGCCCTTTGGCTAACAAAGTTATGCGTTTGCCATCAGGGAAAATAACATGATCAACCTGTGGTTTAATCTCTACCCATTCATATTTCTCAATCCCTGCTACATCGATCTCATTATCAAAGTGGCCGATATTACAAACGATGGCTTCGTTCTTCATTTTGACCATATGGTCATGTTGGATCACACCTAAGTTACCCGTTGCGGTAACAAAGATATCAACCTGATCACAGACTTCATCCATACGCACTACGCGATAGCCTTCCATAGATGCCTGCAACGCACATATCGGATCAATTTCTGTGACCCATACAGTGGCACCCAAACCACGCAGTGATTGTGCACAGCCCTTACCAACGTCACCATAACCCAACACCAGAGTAACCTTACCGGCAATCATGACATCAGTTGCACGCTTGATACCATCGACCAGGGATTCCCGACAACCATATAGATTATCGAACTTGGATTTAGTCACTGAATCATTAACGTTGATGGCGGGGAAAGGCAGCTCACCATTCTTTACCATTTGATACAAACGCTGCACGCCGGTGGTGGTTTCTTCCGTCACCCCTTGAATGTTTGCCAGGGTACGTGAATAAAAATCACTGTCCTCAGCCAGCTTATTTTTAATGGCTGCATACATGACCGTTTCTTCTTCAGAACCCGGGTTGTCGAGAACAGAAATATCCTTTTCAGCCTTGGTGCCAAGGATCAATAACATGGTCGCATCACCACCATCATCCAGGATCATATTGGGTGTTCCACCATCGCTCCATAGCATCATGCGGTGTGTGTAATCCCAATATTCTTCCAGAGTTTCGCCCTTAACAGCAAAGACCGGGACTTCTTGATCAGCAATGGCCGCAGCCGCGTGATCCTGTGTGGAAAAAATATTACATGAGACCCAACGCACTTCTGCCCCCAGAGCCACCAGTGTCTCGATCAACACGGCGGTTTGAATGGTCATATGCAAAGAGCCGGCAATACGCGCACCTTTTAAAGGTTTAGTATCGGCAAACTCTTCACGAATCGACACCAGACCCGGCATCTCGGTTTCAGCAATACGAATCTCTTTATGGCCCCATTCGGCCAGGGATAGATCAGCGACAAAATAATCAGAAAATACATCGGAAGCAGCTACGCTCATCTGGTTTTCCTCCAAATCAAGCGAGCACCGTTTGAAAATGCTATCTCCCAAGCCTGGCGGTAGAGTCCGTCGCAGTGCTCCTCAGGGGATAGTTTTACTATTATTTATCCTTGCAAGAATCAGAGATTCCTTAAAGGGGCGGGAATTATAGCGCTATGATTCTGGGAATCAAGCCGATTTTGGCCTGATTTGGAGTAAATTTGATGATTCTCTACTACTACTTAAGATTTGGTTTCGCCCTGTACGGCGAGTCGCTGCTCCTTCGCATCCTTGCGATCGCAGCATAAGTACATCCCTGTACAAAACTTTTTGTTGCTTATCCAAAAAATGAAGTAACAAAGAAAAAAAAGACACCCTAATGCCTTGGCCCCAAACAAAGACTTGGGGCTTCCCGAACTGCTCACCATCGCCAACGCGCCGTTCAAATTCGCATCCCTGCTCAGTTGAACTAAAAATCACATCCCTGTGATTTTTACGCTACCGATGGCAACCAGCCCGGCAAGGCAAAACGGGAGGTAAACCACAGAACATTTACGGCAATAGAATTAACGCAGGGATAAATCCTCCTCATATCAAGCCGAGGAAGGAAGTAGTGATAGGGGTAGCTGCACAGGACGTGCAGATAAGCATCTGCATTGATGCGAAGGAGCAGTGAACACGCCGCTAAAGGGGGGAATCAATACTAAAAATAACGCGAAAACGGTAAATATCAAGTAAACTACATAGACAAATACTATGTAGGAGTAGGAGCGTACTAATGCAAACTGCTAAACAAGAAGTCGAAGCAATGCTTCACCATTTACCCGAAGATAGTACCCTGGAAGACATCCAATACCATCTATATGTACTGGAAAAAATTAAAAAAGGACGGGAAGACATCGCAAACGGCAAGAATTGTAGCCATGAAGAAGCAAGGACTCGCTTAAACCAATGGCTAAATCCATAATTTGGTCACAAGAATCACTGGACGATATTGCCAGCATTGCAGAATTCATCAGCCGAGACTCCATACATCATGCCCAGCGTGTTGTAGATGAAATTTTCACCATCACAGAAATATTACTGATTCAACCGAAAATAGGTCGTATCGTTCCGGAACTAGCAGAAGAACAAATTAGAGAACATTTCATCTATAGCTATCGAATAATTTACGAAATCAGCTAAGATAAAATTCATATACTGGCCGTTATTCACGGCAGAAGATTATTAGAATCTCTTGAAGGAAGATTTGAATAATTATTTGAATCGAAGAAGAGCTAGCCTAGATCCGATTTCAAAACCTCAATTTTATCCAGACTCTCCCAGGGAAGATCAATATCCGTTCGACCAAAATGCCCATACGCCGCTGTCTGTTTATAAATCGGCAGCAACAGATCCAGCATACTAATAATGCCCTTTGGTCTCAGATCAAAATGCTCTCTAATGGCAGCGACCAGTTTTGCTTCATCAACCGTACCCGTTCCAAAAGTCTCAACACTGATCGAAGTCGGCTCAGCTACGCCAATTGCATAAGACACCTGTACCTCACATTTTAGTGCCAGACCTGCGGCTACAATATTCTTCGCCACATAACGTGCGGCATAAGCTGCGGAACGATCTACCTTGGAAGGATCTTTACCAGAGAAGGCACCGCCACCATGACGTGCCATACCACCATAGGTATCAACAATAATCTTACGGCCCGTCAGACCACAATCGCCAACAGGACCACCGATGACAAAACGTCCGGTGGGATTAATGTGGTACAGGGTTTTATCGTGTAACCACTGCTCAGGCAGCACGGGTTTAATGATTTCTTCCATCACGGCTTCACGCAGATCTTCTATACTAATGTCATCGGTGTGCTGCGTAGATAAGACCACGGCATCAATCGCCACCGGCTGCCAATCTTCGTAGCGGAACGTTACCTGGCTCTTGGCGTCAGGACGTAACCAGCTTAATGTGCCATTTTTCCTGACCTCCGCCTGTCTTCTTACCAAACGATGAGCATATTCAATCGGAGCAGGCATCAAAGTATCTGTTTCATTACAGGCAAAACCAAACATCAGGCCCTGATCCCCGGCGCCCTGTTCCTTATCTTCACCTTCATCCACACCCATGGCAATGTCATCTGACTGCTTGCCCAGTTTCACCATGACATCACAACTGTGGCCATCAAAACCGATATCGGGATCGTTATAACCGATTTCATTAACGGTCTCTCGAACAATGGATTCCAGATCGACCTCGGCGGTCGTCGTCACTTCGCCGGCAATTACTACCAGACCCGTGGTTACAAGTGTTTCACAGGCGATCCTTGACTTGGGGTCCTGTGCAATCATCGCATCAACAATTGCGTCTGAAATCTGATCAGAAACCTTGTCTGGGTGACCTTCGGAGACAGATTCGGAGGTAAATAAATAATCTTTTGGCACGCTAAGATATCCAACATTGATAAAAAGAGCGGCGCAGTTTACCTGATTCCAATACGCTTGACGATGGTACAATGGACGGATTATTAAGCAATCATCTCAAAAGGTTCATTTTTACTATGGTCTTAACAGAAACCCCTGTATGTAACTTTGGACAGGACGCAATTGACTTCAGCCTCAGCGGGACCGACGGCAAGCTCTGGACGCTGGAAGATTGCCGTGGTGAAAACGGTACCCTGGTGATGTTTATTTGTAATCATTGTCCTTATGTCAAAGCCATTCAGGAACGTCTATCTCGCGATACCCGCGAACTGCTAGACCTCGGTGTCAACAGTGTCGCCATTATGTCCAATGATACCAACGACTATCCCGAAGACTCCTTTGAAAATATGCAGAAGATCGCCAAACAATATGGCTACCCGTTCCCATACCTGCTGGATGAATCACAGGAAATTGCGAAAGCCTATGGTGCCGTCTGTACTCCTGATTTTTTCGGCTATAACGCAGATCTGAAACTACAATATCGCGGACGTCTGGATGCCAGCCGAACCGAGGCCGCGCCAGATGATGTTCCCCGAGAGTTATTCGAGGCCATGAAACTGGTTGCTGCTTCAGGCCAGGGCCCGGAGGATCAGATCACGGGACTGGGCTGCTCTATTAAATGGAAGACCCAGTAAATGGAAGAACCAGGAAAATGCAGATCCATGTCTATGAAAACCTGAAACCTGGGCAAAAACCAGCAAATCATTTCCAATAAGCCTGAAAATCAGGATAAACCAGCTGAAAAAGCACCAAATTTGCCCCATTCTCTTGCCCGAAAACCGCGCCTGAGAGACAATGCGCGGCTTGAGAAAACTTCTTCCAGGTGTGCATAGAACGATAGAACAATAATTAAGGAAGCTCTGAGCAAGTCTGGGTCGAACAGATTGCTGACTTGAGCAAAGCTTCCTGAGCACGATTCATCCTGGAAAAGCCTGCACAGAGTGGCCGTAGCAGCTCAGATAACATTCTAAAATCAACCAGCTCTCAGGAGATATTTATGCCCTCAAGGCGTGAACTTGCCAACGCGATCCGTGCATTGAGTATGGACGCAGTACAAAAAGCGAATTCTGGTCATCCCGGTGCCCCCATGGGCATGGCGGACATGGCCGAAGTGTTATGGAATGATTTTCTTCAACACAATCCGGCGAACCCGGACTGGCCAGACCGCGATCGGTTTGTCATGTCCAATGGTCATGGCTCAATGCTTTTGTATTCCCTGTTGCACCTTAGTGGTTACGATCTCTCGATTGAAGACCTCAAGCAATTTCGTCAACTGCATTCAAAGACACCGGGGCATCCAGAATATGGTTATACCCCGGGGATCGAAACAACTACTGGCCCGCTGGGTCAGGGCGTTGCCAATGCCATTGGCATGGCCATTGCGGAACGTGCGCTGGCCGCAGAGTTTAATCATGATGAACTGAATATTGTTGATCACCATACCTATTTCTCTGTGGGTGATGGTTGCCTGATGGAAGGCATCTCACACGAGGCCTGTTCATTGGCGGGCACCTTGAAACTCGGCAAGCTCATCGGCTTTTATGATAGTAATAGCATTTCTATTGATGGTGATATTGAGGGCTGGTTTACCGACGACACAGCAGCACGCTTCGAGGCCTATGACTGGCATGTAATTCGTAATGTTGATGGACATGATGCAGATCAAATCATTGCCGCACTGAACGAAGCAAGATCAGAAACCAGCAAGCCGACACTAATCTGCTGTACCACAATAATTGGCTGGGGCTCACCAAATAAACAAGGCAAGGAATCCAGCCATGGTGCGCCACTGGGTGATGATGAAATTGCCCTGACAAAAGCAGCCCTGGACTGGAAATATGATGCCTTTGTTATTCCCGATGAATATTATGCAGCCTGGGATGCCAAACAACGTGGCGCAGAACTTGAGGCAGAATGGAACGATAAATTCAGCGCTTATCAGGAAAAATATCCAGAACAGGCCGCAGAGTTCAAACGTCGTATCGACGGCAAGCTCCCGGATAACTGGGCTGAGGCTTCTGCCGATTATATCAAGGCCACGGCGGATGCTGGAGAAGATATGGCTTCACGCCAGGCATCGCAAAAGGCGCTCAATGTTTACGGCGCGCTATTACCTGAATTGATTGGCGGCTCTGCAGATCTGGCGGGCTCCAATCTAACCCTGTGGTCAGGCTCTAAAGGGATCGATGGGGAATCAGGGGCAGGTAATTACATCTATTACGGTGTGCGTGAATTTGCCATGTGTGCAATTAATAATGGCCTGACACTACACGGTGGTTTCATCCCTTATGCTGCGACCTTCCTTATATTCTCGGATTACGCACGTAATGCACTGCGTATGGCCGCGCTTATGAAACAAAGAAATATCTTTGTCTTCACCCATGACTCCATTGGTCTGGGAGAAGATGGGCCAACACACCAGGCTGTTGAACAGGCAGCGACCCTGCGTTTGATACCAAATATGACTGTATGGCGCCCCTGTGATGCCGTCGAGTCGGCAGTAGCCTGGCAAATGGCGATCGAGAAAGCCACTGGCCCTTCTTCATTACTTTTTTCTCGCCAAAAACTGGCGCACATGTCGCGCTCAACTGAGCAAATTGAAGATATCAGGAAAGGTGCTTATGTGTTGCTGGATTGCGAAGGCGAGCCTGAAGTCATCGTCATTGCCACGGGCTCTGAAGTGGAACTGGCCATGGGCACTGCAAACAAGCTCAATGCAACCGGACAAAAGGTTCGGGTTGTTTCCATGCCGGCCACAGACCTGTTTGATGCCCAGGATCAATCTTATCGCGATTCAGTCTTACCTCCTGCCTGCCGACAACGCATTTCAGTAGAAGCAGGTGTTACAGATTACTGGCGTAAATATGTGGGTCTGGATGGCGAGGTATTGGGTGTCGACAATTTCGGTGAATCTGCCCCGGCCAGTGATGTTTTCGAACACTTCGGTCTGACTGCAGAGAAATTAGAAGCAATGATTAAAGAGTTAGCAAGTTAGAAATAGCAAATCATTACGCAATTATCTAATTATTATTCAAGAATTAACCAAGACGGAGAATTAAAGATGACAATTAAAGTTGGTATAAACGGTTATGGACGTATCGGACGGAATATCCTGCGCGCTGTATACGAATCCGGGCGCACAGATGAAATCCAGATCGTCGCTATTAACGATCTTGGCGATGCCAACACCAATGCACATTTGACCCAGTATGATACGGCCCATGGAAAATTTCCGGGGGAGGTCTCTGTTGACGGGGATTACATGATCGTTAACGGCGATAAAATCAGGGTACTTGCAGAACGCGATCCCGCAAAACTGCCATGGGGCGAACTCGGTGTTGAGGTGGTGCATGAATCAACCGGTTTCTTTGCCAGCAAGGAAAAAGCCAGTGCTCACCTTGCAGGGGGCGCAAAAAAAGTCATCATCTCGGCACCTGGTGGTAATGATGTCGATGCGACGATTGTTTATGGTGTTAACCACAGCGTCTTAAAGGCGTCAGATACCGTTATTTCCAACGCCTCTTGCACAACCAACTGCCTCGCACCGCTGGCTAAGGTATTACATGACGGCATTGGCATTGAGAAAGGTGTGATGACAACCATTCATGCCTATACCAATGACCAGGTTCTCACCGACGTCTATCATACCGATCTGCGTCGGGCACGTTCGGCCACCATGTCTATGATCCCGACAACTACAGGGGCTGCAGCGGCTGTTGGTCTGGTGTTACCTGAACTCAATGGCAAACTGGATGGCTACTCCATGCGCGTCCCCACCATCAATGTTTCAGTGGTTGATTTATCTTTCTCTGCAGCAAGGGAAACAACAATAGACGAAATCAATTCCTTGATGAAAACGGCGGCCGACGGTGAGATGAAGGGTGTATTGGCCTATAATGATAAACCACTGGTATCGATTGATTTTAATCATGACCCGGCATCTTCAACTTATGACTCAACGCAGACCAGAGTATTGGGAGGTAACCTTGTGAAAGTCATTGCCTGGTATGACAACGAGTGGGCCTTTTCTAACCGCATGTTGGATACCACCATTGCATTAATGAACGCGAGCTAAATAACGGTAAATATTGTAAGCACCCCAGTATGACTATTTTGGTGAAAATTGCAGATCTGGACCTGAGCGGTAAGCGGGTGCTGATACGTGAGGATTATAATGTCCCACTAAAAGATGGAGAGGTTGAGGACGATACACGTATCTACGCCAGCTTATTAACTATCAATAAGCTGCTCGATGCCGGGGCAAAAGTCATGATCATGTCCCACCTGGGGCGCCCAAAAGAGGGGCACCCCGACGAGGCATTCAGCCTAGCACCTGTAGCCAATTGTCTGTCTTCGTTGCTTGATAGAGAAGTGCCATTAGTAAAAGACTGGCTTGATGGCATCGACATGGACAATAGAGATATCGTTTTATGTGAGAACGTCCGTTTCGAAGTCGGCGAAGAAGCCAATGAAGATGATCTGTCCAGAAAAATGGCGGCCCTGTGCAATGTCTACGTCAATGATGCCTTTGCCACGGCACACAGGGCACAGTCTTCTACTCATGGTGTCGCCAAATACGCACCTATCTCAGCAGCTGGCCCACTTCTGATTACAGAATTGAAAACCTTATCAAAAGTACTCAAAGAGCCAGCTAGACCCATGGTCGCCATTGTTGGCGGTTCCAAGGTTTCATCCAAGTTGACCATCCTCGCTTCCCTTTCGGAAAAAGTAGATCAACTTATTGTTGGTGGAGGGATTGCCAATACCTTCCTCAAGGCAGCAGGTTTCAATGTTGGCAAATCACTCTACGAAGCAGATCTGCTTGAAGAAGCAAAAAAATTAATGGCTGCGGCAAAGGAAAATGGTGCAGATATACCCTTGCCGATCGATGTGGTTTGCGCAAAAGAATTCAGTGCGCATGCTGATGCAAGCATCAAGAGTATCGACCATGTTGAAGATGATGATATGATTCTGGATGTTGGTCCGGAAACCATTGCGAAATTTACAGGCCTGTTAGAGCAGGCAGGAACTATTGTCTGGAACGGACCACTGGGTGTGTTCGAATTTGATCGTTTTAGTGCCGGAACCAGGGCACTGGCAGAAAGTATTGCCATCAGTGATGCTTTTTCTATCGCCGGTGGCGGGGACACCTTATCCGCCATCTCAAAATTTGGTGTCTCCAACAAGATATCCTATATCTCCACAGGTGGTGGTGCTTTTCTGGAGTTTCTTGAAGGCAAAAAATTACCTGCTGTTGCCATACTGGAAGAGGCCGCGCGTGCCTGGGCGGCAATGGAAAGAGCCCGTGAATACTAGATAGCATTTTAAAAATTTACAATTTTATTAAATAAACAATTCAGGAACACACAAACCAAGAGGTTAAAATCGTAGTTTATAATGAGAAGAACAAAAATAATCGCAACACTAGGCCCGGCAACCGACGAACCAGGTGTAATGGAAGAACTTTTCAAGGCAGGGGTGGATGTATTCCGCCTTAACTATTCCCACCAGACCCATGCCCATCACGAAAAAAGACTGCGTGAGATCCGTTCCTTATCAAAAAAATACACACATGCTGTTGGTATTATGGCCGATCTACAGGGACCAAAGATCCGCATTGAGCATTTTGATGGTGGTAAGGTGCAACTTGTTGAAGGTGCAGAATTTGTCATTGATACCGATCTGGACAGGGAGGCGGGTGACGAAAAACACGTTGGTGTAAGTTACAAGAACTTACCCAGAGATGTGCGTGCCGGAGATACCCTGCTGATTGATGATGGCCGTATCGTCATGCGCGTCAAGAAAGTCGGAGAACACGAGGTTAGTTGTGAAGTCATCACCGGTGGAGAACTCTCGGATAACAAGGGCCTTAACCTTCAAGGCGGCGGGCTTTCAGCCAGTGCCCTGACTGAAAAAGATATTCGCGATCTGGAACACGCCGTCAGTATTGGTGTTGATTTTGTGGCGGTTTCTTTTCCACGCTTTGCCGCTGATATTATCCATACGCGCGGACTACTTAAACAACTGAACAGTACTGCACACATCATAGCCAAGATAGAAAGAGCTGAGGCCCTTGATGACATCGAGGCCATCATAGAAGCCTCTGATGCCATTATGATTGCCCGTGGTGATCTTGGCGTTGAGATCGGTGATGCCAGTCTGCCACCTGTGCAAAAAAGGTTGACCAAGATGGCAAGGGGGATGGATCGAGCTGTCATTATCGCAACACAGATGATGGAATCCATGATTGAACACCAGATACCAACACGTGCTGAAGTTTTTGATGTCGCCAATGCTGTGATTGATGGTGCGGATGCCGTGATGTTATCTGCGGAAACCAGTGTCGGCCATTTTCCAGCCAAGGCGGTTGCCTCCATGTCTAATATTTGTGAAGAAGCAGAGAAGCAAAAAAGCGTGACCGTTTCAGATCATCGTATTAACAGACGTTTTGAATCTATTAATGAAGCAATCGCCATGTCTACCATGTATGCGGCAAATCATATTGGTGCAAAGGCCATTGCCGCACTCACGGAAACGGGCGGTACCTGTTTATGGATGTCACGTATCAAGTCAGGTATCCCGATCTTCGCATTTACACGACATGCATCAACCCGTAGAAGGGTTTCCTTGTATCGTGGTGTTTATCCCATGAAATTTGACATCACACATACGGATCCACTGGAAGCCAATAAGGAAATTCTTGATGAACTTCTGGCCAAGAACATCGTGCAGGATGGTGACTACGTCATCATTACCAAGGGCGATCTACGTGGAGCACGAGGTGGTACCAATAACATGAAACTTATTCGCGTCGGCGAGGCAACAGAACATACCATCTAGCAACAAATTTACATTCATTAAATTTATAGTACAGAGGCCAAATATGAGCATAAAAGAACTGGATCAAACAGCCGAGGCAATGGTTGCCGCGGGCAAGGGCATTCTTGCAATTGACGAGAGCACTCCAACCATCAAGAACCGCCTGGACAGTATCAATACGGAATCTACAGAAACAACTCGTAGGGCCTACCGTGATCTTTTAATCACCAACCCTGGTGGCAATGAATATATCAGCGGCATGATCCTGTTTGATGAAACTATCAGACAGTCCACTGCAGATGGAACACCGTTCGCTGAAGCCCTGGACAAACAGGGCATCATGACGGGGATAAAGGTTGATACAGGCGCTAAAGAACTTGCCGGCCATCCTGGTGAAAAAGTCACTGAAGGTCTGGATGGCTTACGCGATCGACTGGCCGAATATAAAAAACTCGGTGCCAAGTTTGCCAAGTGGCGTGCCGTCATCACCATCGGTGAAGGTATCCCCAGCCTGGGCTGTATCGAAGCCAATGTTCATGCCCTGGCTCGCTATGCCTCGCTTTGTCAGGAGGCAGGCATCGTGCCGATGGTCGAACCAGAAGTTCTGATGGATGGAGACCACAGTATTGAACTTTGTTATGAAGCCACCGAGGCAACCCTGAAAGCATTGTTTAATGAATTGTATAAACAAAGCGTCTCCCTGGAACACACCATCCTCAAGGTCAACATGGTTGTTTCTGGCAAAGACTGCTCCGAACAGGCTGATGTCGATGATGTTGCTGGTCTGACTATTAACTGTCTGCTGAATACAGTGCCTGCATCATTACCAGGCATAGTATTTCTATCCGGTGGACAATCAGCCGAAAAAGCAACGGAACATCTGAATGCAATGAATGCAACCTACGGCCCACTGCCCTGGCCCTTGAGTTTTTCATATGGACGGGCACTTCAGGCACCTTGCCTGGCAGCCTGGCAAGGTAAAGAAGAAAATGTTGAAAAGGCCCAGGCAGTGCTTCTGCACCGTGAGAAATGTAATAGCGAAGCAACACTTGGCAAATATGATGCAGAAAGTGACGCAGCATAATCAGTAAATGCCGGAAGCAAGCGACAAAGAACTTCCTCCCATAGCCCAGGCGGCATGGGAGGCTTATCTGCGTATGTCAACAACCAAGAATACCTATTTTGAGTTTATGCAATCACTGGACCAGAAATACGATAAGGGTGAAGCCCCCAACGAGGAAGAGAACCAGGAACTTGCTGTGATGCTGCAGGCTCATAGCGAAAAGGTCGCTGAGTTTAATACTGCAATGCGTGAAGTGACCGATGCAGATGACAGGATGTTGTTACTAAAGAAAATGGCCTAGTCCCCTGCGTGCAGGCAAAACCAGAAATAATTACATCTGTGCTCAGAACTATATTTCCCCTGTTATTTTTATTCAGTGGCCTTCTGCTCTCTACACATGCCCTGGCTGATGATGAAGAACTGGAAAAGGAATTTATGGCGGCATTGGCAGCAGATGAAGCAGGTGACTGTGATAAAGCACTGCCTCTTTACATAAGTCTGGCCGACCAAGGTGTCCCGGGTGCCATGATCAATCTGGGGAATATGTATCTGACAGGACGCTGTGTTGAGAAAGATCCAAAGAGGGCCCTGGCACTACTGAATGTTGCTGTCTCTTATCAAACACCTGTCGCTCATATTCATTTGGCAAATTTATATTATGAAGGTCATTTGGGCGAACCAGATTACAAACGCGCTTATTTACATTTATCGCGTGCGGCAAAAATGGGACTATTAAATCGGCCACTATTTGCAAAAATGCATTATCAAGGGCAGGGCGTAGAGATAGAACCTCTACAGGCAGAATACATTTTACAGGAAGGCATTAAAGCAGGGGACGAGACATCAAAGGCCTTGCTGATTGAATATTATAGTGACCAGAATGGCCCTTTATATTCCCCCGAGAAAGAAATGAAATTACAATCTGCACAACTTAAATAGCATTTATGAATTACCTTAAAATAAATTAGAAAGGAGAAAAATTATGGCCAAAGCACAAGCGAGACACATACTCGTCGATACCGAAGAAAAATGTAACGATCTAAAACAACAAATAGTAGATGGCGCAGACTTTGCCGATGTCGCCAGAGATAACTCCAGCTGTCCTTCAGGAAAATCAGGTGGTGATCTGGGTGAGTTTGGTCCCGGTCAAATGGTCAAGGAATTTGATGAAGTTGTATTCAATAATGAGATAGGTGTCGTACACGGGCCTGTGAAGACCCAGTTTGGTTATCACCTGCTGGAAATCACCAGCCGTACAGATTGAGTTAGCAGAAAAAACGAATGCCGGGAGTCCCCGTGCTCCCGGTATTTACACCTGCGTTTATTTAACCTGATCCTCAATGACCTTACGTTGCTGGTCGGCGGCATCCTGTAACATCCCCTCGACCTCTTTGGCTCTATCTATAGTCTGTGTCTGTTCCTTCCAGACATGATCACCACTAAGTTTCTTTTCAGGCGTTGCACTTTCATCGTCAGAACATGCCGAAACTAACAAGATAACTGTACTCAGAAAAATAATTTTCTTAATCATTTATTTACCTCTTTCCTGGTATTGAATAATTCAATAATTAACGAACAGATGAAAAAGAACCATCTTCCTGTTTCAGCTCAAACAAAATACCCTTCTCAATTTCAAAATACCATCCATGTACTTGCAGTTCACCAGCGTCTACACGTGACTTAATCCAGGGGAATGACAATAAATTTTTAACCGAGACCTCAATGACGGCCTGTTCACATATCTGACACTGTTCCTCAAATGATTTCTCGGCATGATTTTCAAGAATTTTATCACGTGAAGGCACTGCAGTACTCATCCACGGATCAATGAAACTATCATCCTCTGATCCCACTCCACCAGCCATCAAACTTTTGATACCGCCACACTGTCCATGACCAAAGACAATAATATGTTCGACCTTGAGATGTTTAACACCGTATTCGATTGCGGCACTGGTGCCATGGGACTTGCCATCATCTTCAAAAGGTGGAACCAGGTTGGCCACATTACGGGCAACAAAGATATCACCCGGACTGGTATTCAGGACCTGGGCTGGATGTACGCGGGAATCACAACAGGCGATCACCAGCGTTTTAGGTGTTTGCCCCCTATCAACCAGTTCTTCATATAGCTCAGGCTCCGCAATATAATAGCGTTGCTTGAATTTCTTAAAACCCTCAACCAGTTTATCCAGTGGATCCACAATTACTCCCCCGTTTAATTTATCGGGCCAGTTTATCAGTCTAATTCATCAGTAAATTCATGGCTTCTCGATATTTTTCAGCCGTTCTCTGGATGACATCTTCCGGTAATTTCGGGCCTGGATCAGTTTTGTCCCAGTCCAGCGTCTCCAGATAATCCCTGACATATTGCTTATCAAAACTTGGCGGGCTGATCCCCACTTGATAAGAATCTGCAGGCCAAAACCGTGAAGAATCCGGAGTTAAGGCCTCATCAATCAAAACCAGTTTCCCATCAGCATCAGTACCGAATTCAAACTTGGTATCAGCAATAATAATTCCCCGTTCCAGGGCATAGGCCGCTGCCTCCTGATAGAGCTTGATACTAACATCCCGCACCTGCTCCGCCAGCTCCTGCCCTAACAGGCCCACGGTTTTTTCAAAACTGATATTTTCATCATGACCACCAACTTTGGCCTTGGTCGAAGGCGTAAAAATGGCTTCGGGAAGTTGCTGTGCCTGTTGCAACCCTGCAGGCAAGGATATCCCACAAACGGCACCGGTCACTTGATAATCATTCCACCCGGAACCAATCAGATAGCCACGAACAATCGCCTCAACCGGCAATGGGTTCAACTTGCGCACAACAATACCACGACCTTCGATCGGCTTGCGGTCTGCTGCATCAGGCAGCACATCCTCCAGTGTTTTATCTGTCAGGTGATTGGCAATAATGTGTCGCGTCCTGTCAAACCAGAAATTTGATACGCTTGTCAGGATCGCACCTTTGCCCGGGATAGGATCAGGCAAAATCACATCAAAGGCAGACAGTCGATCCGTGGTCACTATCAACATATAATCTTCGTCAACATCATAGATATCACGCACCTTGCCTCGATTAAGCAGGGGTAAACTTTTAATATCAGACTGATGCAAGGCAGTTACAGGATCACTCATTCAGAATTACTCTTTTTGAAATTATTTTATTAGCTAGCGCTTCTTTGCCCAGGAATCTCTTAAGGTAATCGTTCTGTTAAAAACTGGTTTCCCTGCTGTGGAATCTTTTACATCGACATTAAAGTAACCCAAACGCTCAAACTGGAATTGATCACCTGCTATCGCTGTCGCAAGACTCGGTTCCAGTTTGGCATTATTAAGAATTTTCCTGGAATCCGGATTTAAAAATTCTTTCCAGTCTTGCTCATGCTTGTTGCTATCTGGTTCAGGATCATTAAACAATCGATCATAAATACGCACTTCTGCTTCCAGTGCATGTTCTGCAGATACCCAATGGATCGTACCTTTGACCTTCCTGCCGTCCGGCGCATTACCGCCCCTGGTTAAGGGATCATAGGTACAACGCAATTCGATGACTTCACCATTTTCATCCTTAACGAAATCATTACAGGTAATGAAATAAGCGTAACGTAGGCGGACTTCTCTGCCTGGCCCCAGGCGGAAAAATTTCCGTGGTGGCTCTTCCATAAAATCATCGCGCTCTACGTAGATGACTTTCGAGAAGGGAATCTTGCGACTGCCCATGTCTGGATTATTTGGATGATATGGCGCATCCAGTTCTTCAGTCTGATCATCAGGATAATTTTCGATCACCACACGTAATGGATTTAGCACGCCCATGACCCTTCGTGTTTTTTTATCAAGGTCTTCACGCACGCAATTTTCCAGTACCGACATATCGAGTACAGTATCGTTCTTGGTCACACCAATGCGCTCACAAAAATCTCTAATGGCCGCAGCTGTATATCCCCGTCTGCGCATTCCGGCGATGGTCAACATGCGCGGATCATCCCAACCTTCAACATCACCACCCGTTACCAGTTCGTTTAATTTTCGTTTGCTAGTCACTGTGTAGTTTAGATTCAGGCGTGAAAATTCTATCTGCTGTGGATGACAGGGCACTTCTAATTGTTCCAGAAACCAGTCATATAGAGGGCGGTGATCTTCAAACTCCAGGGTACACAAGGAATGTGTAATGCCTTCGAGGGCATCAGAGATGCCATGGGTAAAATCATACATGGGATAAATGCACCATTCATCTCCAGTACGATAATGATGGCAACGCTTGATCCGATAGATGGCCGGATCACGAAGATTCATATTTGGTGAAGCCATATCAATCCTGGCACGCAATATATATTTACCATCTGCAAATTCACCTGCGCGCATCTTCTCAAACAGTTCCAGATTTTCTTCAATGGAACGACTACGATCCGGGCTTTCTTTACCGGGACTTGTCAGTGTGCCTCGATATTCCCTGATCTCATCAGGGCTCAGGCTCTCGATATAGGCTTTACCAGCATTAATCAGGAATACGGCATAGTCATAGAGCTGCTGGTAATAGTCAGAAGCAAAAAACAGGCGGTCTTCCCAATCAAAGCCCAGCCAGTGAACGTCTTCCTTGATGGCATCTACATACTCGAGTGATTCTTTTTCCGGGTTTGAGTCATCAAAACGCAAATTACACACACCGCCTTCATTCTCATTAGCAATACCGAAATTCAGACAAATGGATTTGGCGTGACCAATATGCAGGTAGCCATTTGGTTCCGGGGGGAAACGTGTGTGTACACGGCCATTATTTTTATTCTCTTGCAAATCCCTGGCAATCATATTGCGAATGAAATTTGCGGACGGTGTTTTTTCTACATCAGTCATACATCAATCTCTGCTTACGACAAAAAATAAGGCGGGCATTGTACCCGAAATGAATACCAGAAACCTGAATCAACTGTGCTTAAAAATGCCTGCGGGCGATATCGGGCAAATCTCCAGCCAGGCCCATCGCATGCTTCATTACTTCATGCTTGACAGGTTTCATCGAATCAAACATATCCATCCCGGCGTTACGCAACCATGAGACCGCCGCAGTTTTGTTCTCGAACAAATACTTAAACCCTTCCATGGTCATCATCATGGTGCTATTTTCGCCCTTGCGCCAACGCTCATATTTGCGCAGCACAGAAAAAGCTCCAATGTCCCTGCTCTTCTCTCTGGCCTGCATAATAACTTCAGCCAAACAAGCCACATCCAGTAGGCCCAGGTTCGCACCCTGTCCCGCAAGTGGGTGTATTCGATGTGCGGCATCCCCCACCAGGGCAAGACGCGGGCGACAATATTCTTCCACCTGTGCCCGTGCCAATGGGAATGTTGCGCGTGGGCCAGTCTTGATAATGTCACCCGCTTCATAATCGAATGCCTCGGCCAGGTTCTGGTTAAAGGCTTCCTCATCCATGGCTTTTAATTCCGCTGCATGTTCTGGCGTTGTTGACCAGACAATCCCGCATTGATTGGCTGCAGCCAGGGGCAAAAAAGCCAGGGGGCCACGGCGCAGGAATCTTTGTCGTGCGACTTCCTGATGAGGCAACTCTGTTTCAACCACACAGGCCAGAGCATGCTGGTTATACTCATGGGTCTTGAAATTAATCCCTGCCAATCTTCGAATCGCGGATGATTGACCATCGGCCGCGACCAATAATCTGGCTGATAATTGGCGACCATCATTCAGGCCGAGGCAGACCTTGTCTTTTTCAATGCCCAGTAGTTTTGCTTCGGCAGGGCGAAACCAGGTGAGATGTTCAGATTTGTTTAATAACGTTTCGAGGGCGCTCTCAACAAGCTTCTGCTCAACAATGTAACCCATTACGGGTTCGGATATGTCAGTGCCGTTAAAATTGACTTCGCCCAGGCCATTCTCGTCCCAGACATGCATCTTGCGGAATACTCCTATTCGATCTTGCGGAATTTCATCCCAGGCACCGATGGATTGCAGAATATTTTTTGATGCATGCGTCAGTGCCAGGGCCCTGGGGTCAATATTTTGCTCAATATTTGTATCGATTTTTGTTTGACTGCTTTTGCCTTTACTAAATGCTTCAGCTTCAACCACGGCACAACTGATGCCACTATCTTTGAGGATGGCCGCAAAACTTGCCCCTGCGATACCTGCGCCAACAATGATGACGTCTACCTGAATATGTCCTGAAGGATTCAATGTGTCGGACTCCTACCCGGAAGGCAAAGAAGATTTGGGCATTGTTGATTTAACCAGGGATGGCTGACGACCCCAGAACCCCATGGCACTGTGTGTGAAACGATGTTTCAACGGTGGGCACAAGTCAGTGGCCAACATGACAAGGTTTCGTGCAATAATTTTCAGTGGCTGCCTGTTATAAAAATTCTTCGCCAACCTGTCTGTGAAATTCAATACCCTTTGTTGATCTTCTGTTCTGGCTTGCAGATAAGATTCCAGTAATGACAGCTCCCCGATATCCTGACCATTTTCCTGTGCCTGGATCAGCACCTCAGCGAGTGCCACAGCATCACGCAAGCCAAGATTAAAACCCTGTGCACCATTCGGGTGGACTGCGTGTGCAGCATTTCCCAATATCACTGCACGATGTTTTACCTGTTCTTCAGCCTGCATCATTTTTAATGGATAACTTTTGCGCTGACCCAGGTTCGAAAATTTTCCCAGTCGCCGACCGAAACGTTCCAGCAAAACATCGAGAAACCTTTGCTCATCCATCTGCAGATATTTTTCTGCTTCGTTTGCCGCAACGGTAAAGACCAGAACACAACGTTGCTGCGAATGCGGTAACAGTGCTAAAGGACCGGTTTCGGTGAAGCGTTCATAGGCGGTATCCAAATGTGGTCTTTGCGGAAGAACATTGCTGACGATGGCGACCTGCTGGTAATCCTCGACACTGGCTTTTATACCCAGCATATCCCTGGTTCTGGATTCTGCCCCGTCGGCAGCGACCAGTAATTTACTGCAAAAGACTTTATCAACACCATCAACGTTGACAGTGACGCTGGCTGACAAGGCAGAGATTTCTACAGCCGTAACCGAGGCAGGACATAAGAAACTGATATTCTCAGCAGCTTCGATAGTTTGTATCAATGCCTTGCCCAATTCCCTGGCCAGGACAATATAACCGAGTGCTGACACATTCATAGATTCAGCATCCATCCTGACAAAACCAAAATGATGCTGATCGGACACATGGATATGTTTGATCGGGTTTGAATGCGGTGAAATATTCTGCCAAAGACCAAGATTGTCGAGAATATTTTTTGATGACAGGGAGATAGACAAACCCCTGTCATCATAACTGGGCTGAATATCAGCCTTTGGCGAAACAGCTTCTATAACAGCTATCTTGAGTTTGCTGTTCTTTAAGGCACAAGCCAATGCTGCACCGACGGCACCACCACCAACAATAATTATGTCAAAATCATGAGCCATGGCGATCAGTCACACTCAGGCTGCATCCGACATTAATGCTTCTATTTCGGCTATTGTCTTCGGTGTGTCTTTACTAAGCACATCATAGCCATCTTTGGTTACCAGAACGTCGTCTTCTATCCTGACACCAATATTCCACCATTTTTTAGCAAGTCCCTTAGTCCCTGCCGGCAAATACAGGCCTGGTTCAACCGTCAGTACCATTCCCGGCTCCAGCATGCGCCAATTACCATCAACTTTATAATCACCGACATCATGTACATCCATCCCCAGCCAGTGACCTGTGCGATGCATATAATGCGTACTGTAGGCATGGTCCTTCAGTAGCGTGCTCAACTTGCCTTTGAGAATCCCCAGCTCCAGCAAACCTTCAGTAATGGCTTTTACTGCCGCTTCATGGGGATCATTCCAGTGATTGCCCGGCTTGACCTCTTCTATTGCCAGCAACTGCGCACGCAGGACAACTCCGTATATATCTTTTTGTGCCCTGGTGAATTTTCCATTAACCGGGAATGTGCGCGTGATATCACTTGCATAACCCTGATATTCTGCCCCGGCATCGATCAGCAAAACATCACCATCTTTAAGCTCTTCGTCATTGTCTGTGTAATGCAGAATACAGCTGTTTGCGCCACCGCCGACGATCGAAGGATAGGCAGAAATCCTGGATCCCTGCTGCATGAACTTATGCACCAATTCGGCCTCTAGCTGATATTCCATTAAGCCCGGCTGACAGATTTGCATGGCGCTTTTATGTGCTACAGCCGAGATCTTTGCCGCCTTACGCATGGCAGTAATTTCCTGGCGACTCTTATAAAGCCGCATATCATGCAAGATATGTGTCAGTGATATAAATTCGTCTGGCGCATTTACCCCCGTACGTGCCTTATCTCGAACTTCATTGACCCAACCCAGGACACGTTGATCAAAAACCGCATCATTGCCCATGGTGTGAAAAATACGCTCTTTATCTTCGAGCAGATTGGGCAGAATATCATCCATATCTTCGATGGGAAAAGCATCATCTGCGCCATAAATCTCACAGGCACCTTCAAGCCCAGCACGTTTGCCATTCCAGGTTTCCTTGTGTGGATCACGCTCCCTGCAAAACAAAACGTACTCGCCATGTGGCCGGTCAGGAATAATGACCGCAACTGCCTCAGGTTCAGGGTAGCCGGTCATATAATTAAAATCACTATCCGGACGAAAGGGAAACTCAACATCATTGTTCCTCAGACATACCGAGGCGGTAGGCAAGATGGCAATGCTTTCATTACCCATCATATCCATTAAACGTTTGCGTCGGCGCGTAAACTCCCTGGCGTTCATTAATGCAATACCTCGGGTTGATGGTTTTCTGGATTGCCCTGTAGATCCTCAAAGATATAAATCGTCCCCATGCGCACATATTCGATTAATTCCATCAGTGCAAAATCATTTCCCTGAACTGAAGCATTTTTATCCTCTTTAAGTTCTGCATCCAGGTTTGCGATTTTGTAAAAATCACCAATCAACTCCTGTGACTCAGAAGGAATTTGCTCATCTCTGATTCCAGTCAAACCCAGGCCACTCATAAAGCCCTGGCACCACTCAGCAAGTGAACGACTGCGCTCTCCTAGTGCGTCATCTTCATCCGCAAGTAACAACTCCAGATCAAGATCAGAGGAGTACATCTTCGCCTCTATATCTTTAGCCAGTGCTTTCAAATGATTGAAGCATTCATCCGGATTTACTATTTCATCACTGTCTAATAGAAAATATTCCTTTATTTTTTCTTCCTGAATCTGCCCGTTGCCACAAACCAGCGCACATAAAAACCCATGACACTCTGATGCACGAAATCCAGCGCCAGTGGCGATCAACATTTCATCTAACTGTTCATAATTTTGCATACAATCTACGTTCCCGTAACATCTGCCTTTTTAACCATGAGTATGAACTATAAGTCGTTGGAGAATCCCTTTATTTTCTTCTAAATCAGTCATGCCCAAACTACCGGAAAATCAGGCTTCGAGTCAGCTTTTGCCCTGTATATCTTGACCACTTCCACCAGTGGCTCTATATTGCACAAATGATAACAAACAAACAGGGATTTTTGACCACAGCCAGGCACAACTTTTCAGGATAAATTCATGACAGATCAAAACAATGAAACAATCGATCTCAAGGCACTGGAGACACGTGTTGATGAACTCATCAGCACAGTCGACAAATTGACATCAGAAAATACTGCATTGCGCAGCCAGCAAAATAATCTGGTGACGGAACGTGCTGAGTTGATAGAAAAAACTGAACTGGCCAGAAGCCGGATTGAATCCATGATCTCCAGATTACGTGCGATGGAAACGCGTCCGTGAGTGAAACAAAACCAGCAAGTGTCACCATCCTCGATAAAGAATACCTGATTGCCTGCAGTGATGAGGAACGCGATCTTCTCAACGACGCAGCAAGCCTTTTGAATGACAGAATGCAGGAGGTAAAAACCTCGGGCAAAATCATCGGTAGCGAGCGAATTGCCGTTTTAGCGGCCCTGAATATCGCCCATGAAATGCTTGCATACAAAAAGGAAAATGAGGACTATACTTCAAATGTGGACGGAGTGGTTCGGCGTTTACAAGAAAAAATAGACGGCGCCCTGATGAAGGATAGCCAGGTAGGGATTTAGTAGTAGAATCAATAAGAAACAACGCCGGATTATAGTAGCGACAGCAGTTTAGGGTATCTTCTGCAGTGTTCGTTAACAGGCTGGTGGTAACTTGAGCCTACTCTACATTACCAAGGGAAACTGATTTGTGGCATTGTGTGCACATCCATTCGTGGGAAGCCTGATATGTCGCAGTTACTTCCCACTTGAACTCACGGTTCAAGTTCTGAGGTTTGTAGCGACACTGCGGTTGGTGCCCGCCTCAATTGTCTTGTGTTTTCCCTTTCTCAAGCCATTTCCAACATGAATCTTAGCTTTTTCGCTCGTCATTCCCGCGTAGGCGGGAATCCAGTCAATTAGATATTTTTATTCTTTTTACGTATTGTTTCCGCCTCTTAGCGGCGTGATACTTTTCTTTGTACAGACTAAAGAAAAGTACCCAAAAGAAAACTGCCCCTGAGATCGTGTCCTGCGGATACCCTCACAGCTGAATGATTTTTTAAGGTCGCGGAGACAAGACTCCTGTCTTGGTTCCGCTTATTTGAACTTCCCTGTTCAAATGACCTTAAAATCATTCACCTGCTCGGCACGATATAAGGGGAGAAAACCCCCTCCTTTCAATACATGCAAATATCGTCGATGTCTGTCGCTTTTAATCCCCGTTGATGTCTTACTGAATTTATTTTGATGAGTAGCGCAAAAATCACAGGGATGTGATTTTTAGTCCACCGGATCAGGGATGAGTCCTGTGGACGGCGCGTTGGTCATCGAAATAAATTCAGGAACCCGCAGGGGAAGACATTAGGGTGTCTTTTTTTGATGTGCAGGATGCACGAATGTCGTGGGTGCATGGATGCACAGGAACGACCTTGGGTACTTCATTTTTTGGACAAGCAAAAAAGAAGTGCCTCGCCGTACAGAGCGAAACCAAAACGTAAAAAGAATAAAGATATCTATAATTGACTGGATACTGGCATGCGCCAGTATGACGATAGAAGTACTGGATTCCCACATGTGCAGGAATGACGGATAAACCCGAAACCCCTAACTCAAAAACATCTCATATGCTACATTGCCACTCTCGTCCCAATACTGCATCCCCAAACCATCCAGAAACTCCTGAAACTCGGGGCGTTCCCCAGCAGGAACCTGGATACCCATCAACACGCGGCCATAGGCGGCACCATGATTGCGATAATGAAACAAACTGATATTCCAGCGCTCACCCATTTGCACAAGAAAATGCAACAGCGCACCCGAGCGCTCCGGAAATTCAAAGCGATAAAGTAATTCATTCTCTGCCTGTGCGGCATGACCACCAACCATATACCGCACATGCATCTTTGCGACTTCATCGCCACTGAGATCGACGACTTCATAACCCTTGTCTTTCAAACTATCGATCAAGCCCTGTTTTTCTTCTGCACCATGACGTAGCTGCACACCTGCAAATATGTGAGCGGTTTTTGAGTCGCCATAACGATAATTGAACTCAGTAATTAACCTGGGGCCCAGGTCATGACAATATTTAAGGAAGCTGCCGGGCTTTTCCGGGATTGTCGTACCGATTAATGCCTCTCGATTTTCACCCAGCGCGGACAGTTCTGCAATATGACGTAGACGATCAAAATTCACGTTGGCACCACTGAAAATGGCTACCAGTTCTTTATCTTTGATATTTTCCCTGGCGACATATTGTTTGAGCCCAGCCAGCGCCAGCGCACCTGCCGGTTCTGGGATCGAGCGAGTATCTTCAAAGATATCTTTTACCGCTGCACAGATTTCATCAACACTGACTAACAGGATTACATCGACAACATCCCGAACAATACGGAAGGGTTCTTCGCCAGCCTGACGCACCGCCGCACCATCGGCAAAAATACCGATATGTTCCAGCTCAACACGTTCGCCAGCAGCCAATGCCGCATGCATACATGGTGCTTCATCTGGTTCAACACCGATAATAGTGATTTCCGGCGCAACCTCCTGAAGATAGGCAACCATACCCGCAATCAGACCGCCACCACCGACAGGGACAAAAATAATATCCGGCTGTGTTGGGTGTTGATCCAGTATTTCAACGGCAACGGTGGCCTGGCCTGCAATAACGACAGGATGATCATAGGGTGGGATATAGGCTTTACCCCTCATCCTTGGCAACACCTATTGCATAATCCTTGGCTTCGTCATAGTTATTACCATGCAGAATGACTTCGGCACCCAGACGTCTCACTGCGGTGACCTTGATCTCTGGCGTTGTTTTGGGCATGACAATGACTGCCTCAATAGCTAATCTGTCGCCGGCAAGCGCAACACCCTGTGCATGATTCCCGGCTGATGCGGCGATTACGCCTTTTTTCCTTTCAGACTCTGACAAACTGGCCATGAGATTATAGGCGCCACGCAATTTGTAAGAGAAAACCGGTTGCTGATCTTCTCTTTTTAGCCAGATATTATTGCCGTGCCGACTTGAGATTTCCGGGACAAAATCCAGGGAAGTTTTTCTGGCAACCTTATAAACCCGGCCACAGGCTTCATCGATCATTTTTTTATAGTCTTGCATAGGTGTAAGATACCATTTAAACATTCTCGGTTCACTGGAACATACACATGACACAAGACGAAAAAAAGAAACAGGTCGCAGAAGCAGCGCTAGCCTATGTAGAAGATGACACCATTGTCGGTGTTGGTACTGGCAGCACCGTTAATTTTTTTATTGAATACCTGGCCAGCATCAAGCACAGGATCGATGGTGCAGTATCTAGTTCAGATGCCACAGAAGCATTGCTGAAACAACACAATATCCCAGTGTTAAACCTGAATAGTGCAAATGATATTCCTGTCTACATTGACGGGGCAGATGAAGCGACTAAATATCTAAACCTGATCAAGGGCGGTGGAGGGGCACTGACAAGAGAAAAAATTGTGGCTGCCGTTAGTAAGAAATTTGTCTGTATTATTGATGAAACCAAAATGGTCGATGTACTGGGGACTTTTCCCTTACCTATCGAAGTCATCCCCATGGCACAAAGTTATATCGCCAGGGAAATTACCAAACTCGGTGGGCAACCGATATTGCGCGAAGGCTTTACCACTGATAATGGCAATATCATCCTCGATGTGCATAACCTGAGTATTCTTAAACCGGTTGAGCTGGAACAGGAATTGAATCAACTTGTCGGTGTCGTCTGCAATGGTTTATTTAGCCAAAGACCTGCGGATGTCCTGCTTGTTGCCAGCGACAGTGGTGTGCAAATTCTGGAATGACCCTGCCCACAACCACGCCGAGCAGGTTTTCCCTTATCTGGAACCATTTTAAATGGTATATTTGTGAACAGCGTCACAGTATGGCGCCCGGAATTGTGGCCCAGAAAGTTTGCTATAGTAAACTTTGCACAATTGGTTAAAGACAAATATTCCTAATAAGGAAGAGGTCATTAGATGGTATTTTATACAGTATACATAGTGGCAATTGTTATCCTGATTATGCATTTCACAGGATTCTTCGCAAGACGTAATATGGAATGGATTGTTCTTGCCAGTCCGGTTGCCATTTTTGCAGTCATCATCCTGGATTTCATGAAGATCATATAGCATCACCCCCTTGATCATTCATGATCGGACTCCTGCAACGAGTCAGTTCTGCCCAGGTTTCAATAAATAACCATATCGTCGCCAGCATTGAGGCTGGACTGCTGCTGTTCATTGGCATTGAGAAAAATGATACTGAGCAACAGGCTGATCGACTCCTGGAAAAAATACTGGCTTATCGTGTTTTCCCGGATCAGAATGACAAGATGAACCTTTCCCTCACTGATATTCATGGCGGCTTGTTGCTGGTTCCTCAATTTACCCTGCCCGCAGATACGAAAAAAGGTTTGCGTCCCCAGTTTTAGCTCTGCCGCAACCCCCGAGTCAGGAGAAGAACTATTTGACTATCTACTCGTATGTGCAAAACAAAAGCATGACATTGTAGAATCTGGAAAATTTGCTGCAGACATGCAGGTGAGCCTGACGAATGATGGGCCTGTTACCTTCTGGTTACAGATACCTCCGCCAACAGATAAGCAGAATTAAGCCCAGTCCCCTTAAGCCCATTCTCTGGGTTTCAGAAATTTTTCGTAGAGTTCAGCTTCTGGGGTTCCCGTCTCTGGCTGCCAGTCATATTGCCAGCGTACCAGGGGTGGTAGTGACATGAGGATAGACTCAGTCCTGCCTCCAGACTGCAGACCAAACAAGGTGCCTCTATCATAGACCAGGTTAAATTCGACATAGCGTCCACGACGATATAACTGAAATTGTCGTTGCTGTTCATCATACTCAATATCTTTTCGACGCTCGACAATCGGTACATATGCCGGAAGGAATGCATCGCCAATACTACGCATGAAGGCAAAACATTTATCAAATTCCCATTCATTCAAATCATCAAAAAACAGGCCCCCTATGCCGCGTTGCTCCTGTCTGTGTTGCAGATAAAAATAATCGTCACACCATTTCTTATAGCGGGGATAAATATCCTCTCCATATTCAACACATGCATCTTTCGCAGTGGCATGCCAATGTTTTGCATCCTTTTCAAAGCCGTAATAGGGAGTCAGGTCAAAACCGCCACCAAACCACCAGACGGGTTCATTATCTTTTTTCTTAATATTTTTTTTCTGGGCAATAAAGAATCGCACATTCATATGCGTCGTCGGCACATAAGGATTGACCGGATGAATTACTAATGAAACACCTAGCGCCTGATATTTTCTCCCCGCTAGCTCGGGACGATGCGCAGTGGCCGATGCTGGTAGTTCTTCACCAAAAACGTGAGAGAAATTGATGCCTGCCTGCTCAAAGACATCCCCATCGCGCATGACGCGACTACGCCCACCACCACCTTCTTCTCTTTGCCACTCGTCCTCTTGTAACTCCAATGAACTATCCAGATCACACAAAGCGTCAGTAATATTATTTTGCAAGGCAAATAAATAGCTGCGTATAGCTTCGATCTCAATCATGCAGGCAATCCAGATTATCCACGGCAAATTTAATCATCAGTGTATTTATTCAGGTTACTATTTTGTGTCTATTTATTCTGGCACAGGATGGCAAGTATCGAGCCAAGAGGTTATCCTATTACCTCTAATTTTTCAGGATAACGGGCATTATAAGAGTAATGGCTAATAGAAGCGCAACAATTAAGCGGAAAACCAATGAGACTCAAATAGAAGTCACCATCAATCTCGATGGAACTGGTAAGGCAAACCTTGACTTAGACGTGCCTTTTCTTGAGCACATGCTGGATCAGGTTGCTCGACATGGCATGTTTGATCTAAGCATCAAGGCTAAAGGCGATCTTCAGATTGATGCGCACCACACCGTCGAAGATGTGGGTATTACCCTGGGTCAGGCCTTTGCAAAAGCATTGGCCGATAAAAAAGGTATCCGTAGATATGGTCACGCCTATGTCCCCCTGGACGAAGCCCTGTCACGAGTGGTTCTGGATTGTTCCGGTAGGCCTGGCCTCGAATATTCTGCCGAGTATCCGCGCGCGCGGGTAGGGGATTTTGATCTCGACCTGCTTTTTGAGTTCTTCCAGGGCTTTGTCAATCATGGCATGGTGACTTTGCATATTGATAACCTCAAGGGGCGCAATGCACATCATATTGCCGAAACCATATTCAAGGCCTTCGGTCGCGCTCTGCGCATGGCCGTAGAACCTGATCCGAGAATGGAAGGCATACTGCCTTCTACCAAGGGTGCTTTATAATCTGAAGTTCATGTTCATAGCCATACCATGAGTAAAATCGCTGTCCTTGATTACGGTACCAGTAATCTGCGCTCCGTCGCCAAAGCCCTTGAGTTTGTTGCGGACAATCAACATGACATCCTCGTCACCGATCAACGTCAGGAGATCCTAGCGGCTGATCGAATCGTCTTCCCGGGGCAGGGTGCTGTGGGTCAATGCATGCAAAGTCTTAAGGAGACTGGTCTTGATGAAGTAATTGAAGAGTGCATCAATACCAGGCCTTTCCTGGGAATTTGTCTGGGTCTGCAATCTTTGATGCAGGAAAGCGAAGAGGATGGTGGTGTGAAGGGGCTGGGCATTATCCCCGGCAAAGTCGTTCGCTTTCCGGATAATGTCAAAGATGAACATGGTGATGTTTGCAAGATCCCGCATATGGGCTGGAACCGGGTCAATCAACAAAGGCCTCACCCTTTATGGAAAGATATTGAAGATGGCACCCGCTTTTATTTTGTTCATAGCTACTATGTACAGGTAGAAAATGACAAGGATTGTGCGGCAAAAACAAACTATGCCGCAGAATTTACTTCAGCGGTGGCCAGAGATAATGTCTTCGCGACACAATTCCACCCTGAAAAAAGTCAGCATGCAGGATTAACACTGCTGAAAAATTTTCTCTCCTGGGATGGTGGGGATAACTAGGGAGCCTCCGATTAAGTACGCTCTCCGTCATGCTGGGACTTAGTCAGAGGCTCCCTGGAATTATTTACCGCTTGTCCTGTTTATAGCGCCCTCTTTATTGCACGATAACCAATATCCTTTCGATAAAACATTCCGTCCCAATTGATCTTTGCCACTGCCTGATATGCTGATTCTTGAGCCTGTGACACCGTTTCACCAAGTGCCGTAACACACAAAACACGCCCACCTGCGGTCACCACAGCATTATCCTGCTGTGCTGTCCCGGCATGAAAGACCTTTGTTCCTTCCGGGAAATCATTGCCCAAGCCTGAAATCATATCGCCTTTTCTGGCACTGGCAGGATATCCTGCCGAGGCCAGCACAACCCCCAGGGCAGCACGTTTGTCCCAGTCTGCCGTCACTTCATTCAATTTTCCATCCAATGCTGCCTGGCATAGCTGAACCAGATCACTTTTCAGTCGCATCAGAATAGCTTGCGTTTCCGGATCCCCAAAACGGCAATTAAATTCCAGCACCCTGGGTGTGCCATCTGCGGTAATCATGACCCCTGCATAGAGAAACCCGACATATTCACGCCCTTCTTCGGCCATCCCACGAATCGTAGGCTCGATGACTTCTCGCATGATGCGGTCATGTATTTCATCCGTGACCACGGGGGCTGGAGAATATGCCCCCATACCTCCTGTGTTAGGACCCACATCACCTTCATCTCTTGCCTTGTGATCCTGTGAACTCGCCAATGGCAGAATATTTTTACCATCTGACATGACGATAAAACTGGCCTCTTCACCCTGCATGAATTCTTCAATCACCACACGATGCCCGGCATCCCCAAACTTGCTCCCGGCCAACATATCCTCGATAGCTACAATGGCTTCATTTTCTGTCATTGCAATGATTACGCCCTTACCGGCAGCCAGACCATCTACCTTGACCACTATCGGCGCACCTTTTTCTTTTACGTATGCTTTTGCGGGATCGACCGAGGTGAAGACCTGATATTCCGCAGTAGGAATATTATGACGTTGCAAAAAATCTTTACTGAAGGACTTCGAGCCTTCAAGAATTGCTGCATCTTTTGAGGGACCAAAGCAGGGCAATCCAGCTTGTCGGAATTCGTCAACAATACCATCGACCAGGGAATTTTCCGGGCCAACAATCGTGAGTGCTATTGCTTCCTTTTCGGCAAAGGTTTTCAGTGCTGAAATATCTTCAGCACCGATGTCGATATTACTTACTTTATCTTCAGCCGCAGTCCCGGGGTTTCCCGGTGCGACAAAAACCATATCAACTTTTTCCGATTGTGCAGCCTTCCATGCCAGAGCATGTTCCCGACCACCACCACCAACGATAAGAATCTTCATACATTATGCTCTATTTTCACAACAGATTAATTCAGAAATATTTTACAGTTAATGGTTATTGACGGAGTAGATTTTATGTTAATTCGAGGCGCAATTGGTAGCGAGCAACGGAGTTTATGATTAATAAATGAGTAGCGCAGTGACGATTGCAACGAAGAAGTAACATAAAATATGCCCGTCAATGGAGGAAGTGGCGCATAGAAGTGAATACCATAGCAATATCAGCCTCATCCGCCGCCGCAATAACTTCCTCATCACGCATGGAACCGCCGGGTTGAATAATTGCCGTCACGCCCACTTTCGCGGCTGAGTCGATACCATCCCGGAATGGAAAAAATGCATCTGATGCCATGACTGATCCGCTGACTTCAAGGCCTTCATCTTCTGCCTTGATCGCAGCTATGCGTGCACTGTATACACGGCTCATTTGGCCTGCACCTACGCCAATTGTTTGTTTGTCTTTGGCATAGACGATTGCGTTCGATTTTACATATTTTACGACCTTCCAGGTAAACAGCAGATCTTCAATTTCTTTTTCTGTCGGGGGACGTTTGCTGACAATCTTCAGATCACCTCTTCCAATAATGCCTTGATCATTATCCTGTAACAACAGGCCACCACTTACCCGTTTCATGGTCAACTGCTGTATCGCATGCTCACGTACACCGGCTTCAAGAACACGAATATTCTCTTTGGCAGAAACTATATCCAGTGCCTCCTGGCTAATGGAAGGGGCGATAATGACTTCGACAAATTGCCGATCAATGATGGCCCTGGCCGTTTCTGCATCAAGCGGACGATTAAATGCAATGATGCCACCAAAGGCAGAAGTCGGGTCCGTCTGATATGCGCGTTCATAGGCCTGCAGAACATCATCACCCACGGCAACACCGCAAGGATTTGCATGCTTTACAATCACACAGGCAACTTCCTGAAAAGACAGTACACACTCAAGAGCGGCATCCGTATCGGCGATATTGTTATAGGAGAGTGCCTTGCCCTGTAATTGTTTTGCACTGGCAAGCGTTCCCGCAGGTGGATTTGCCTGGCCATAGAATGCGGCGCTTTGGTGCGGGTTCTCACCATAACGCATGTCCTGAATTTTTTTGAACTGCACAGAAAATGTCAGCGGATAATCCAGATCTCCACCATCTGCCGAAATGGCCCCCAGATAATTTGAGACATTGGCATCATAATTCGCGGTATGCGCAAATACTTTTTGTGCCAGAGAAAATCTTGTCGCATCGGTCAATAACCCCTCATTCGCATCGATTTCATTAATGACTTTGTCATAATCATTCACATCGACAACTACGCCTACGTAGGCATGGTTCTTTGCTGCTGAACGCAACATTGTCGGCCCACCGATATCAATATTTTCAATGGCATCAGCTAATGTGCAATCAGCCTTACTCACTGTTGCTTCAAAGGGATATAGATTGACCACCACCAGATCGATGGGGTCGATATCGTTCTCTGCCATGACTGCGTCGTCTGTGCCACGCCGACCTAACAATCCGCCATGAATTTTAGGGTGTAATGTCTTGACCCTGCCATCCATAATTTCAGGAAAGCCTGTGTGATCCGAGACCTCAACCACCTCAATATCATTCTCAGCAAGAAGATTGGCAGTGCCACCTGTAGATAATATGATGATGTCACGGCTTGCCAGCTGACTGGCAAATTCGACGATCCCGGTTTTATCAGAAACGCTGATAAGTGCTCGTTTGATTTTGTTCATTTGTGGCTGGTCCTGAGATAAAGCTAATGATATCGGAATAATTGCAAACGCCTTATTCCAGATCGTATTTTTTTAATTTTTTACGTAAAGTAGCCCTGTTGATGCCTAACATTTCCGCTGATTTTGTAATATTTCCCTGCGCCTGCCTGAGAACAACCTCAAGCATGGGTTTTTCAGTCTGGGATAACACCAGTTCATAGATATTAGCTGGGTCGTGACCGTCCAGATCTTCGAAGTAGATATCCAGGGCACTTTCTACACAATGGTAGATAGACTCAACAGATTTTTTGATTTGTTTTTTTTGTGGTGCCTTTTTACCACCAGATTTAGTCATCATGCTGCCAATGCTTCCCCATTATCTATTGCATTAAAATAATTTTTAATCACAAGTAATTGTCTCTCGACGCTCTCCGTTTTATTGACTCTGCTACGCAATACTTCACCGTTATCAAGATGCCTGCTATACCATCCAACATGCTTACGTGCGACACGTACGCCTGTGTGTTCACCGTATAATTCATAAAGACCAGTTAAATGCTGCAAAATAACTCGCCGAACCTCATCAGTAGTCGGTCGCAATAAATAAACGCCCGTCTTCTGAAAATGAGTAATCTCCTTGAATATCCATGGATTTCCCAACGCAGCCCGCCCTAGCATAATGCCGTCTGCTCCTGTTGCATCTAAAACATCTGCGGCTTTTTCCGGCGTTGTGATATCGCCATTGGCAATCACGGGAATTGAAACTTGATCTTTTACCTGCTTAATCGTCTGATATTCCGCGTCACCTTTGAAACCACAGGCACGGGTTCTGCCATGAACCGTCAGCATTTGAATGCCTGAATCTTCTGCAATCCTGGCAATCTTCACTGCATTTTTATTTTCTTTGTTCCAGCCTGTCCGTATCTTCAGTGTAACCGGTATAGCAACCGCATCGACAACGCTTTCCAGTATCTTTGTGACTAACATCTCATTCTGCATCAGCGCTGACCCGGAAAATACATTACAGACTTTTTTGGCCGGGCAACCCATATTGATATCAATGATCTGTGCACCGAGGTCGGCATTATGCCTGGCTGCGTTTGCCATTGCCTGCGGATCCGCGCCGACAATCTGCACCGCACGAGGGCTCTCTTCCTCATAATGATTCAATCTTAACTGTGATTTTTTTGTATTCCAGAGCGCTGGATCGGAGGCCACCATTTCGGACACGGTAAGACCCGCACCATGCATTCTGCATAGCTGTCGAAATGGTTTATCTGTAACTCCTGCCATAGGGGCAAGCAACAAATTATTGTCGAGTGTATATGGACCTAATCTCATATCCTGACCGCTTCTAATTATTTTTGGCGGTTATTTTGACTGGAAGCAGAATGATAGCATGAAGGGTTGCAGATGATTAGAGAAAATGAAATTCGAAACTGACTGCCCCTTCCGTTGGCCCACCCACCTCTAACACGAAGTGAATTGGTGATTCCGGCATCATGCCCGCCGCAATATCAATACTGTCATCCAGATACTCTTCTGGTTTGAATTCCCTGTAAGCAATTACTTCACCACCAGGATTAAACAAGGCCAGCTGAATCCGTGGAAACGGTTGAATTGTTTCCGATTTATTTGCCATGGTCGCATTCACCAGCAAACTGCCCTCGTACAGTGGGTGATTGCGTACATCGCGGTTCAGCAACTTGATTGAGCTAATATCCTTATATCTGAGTATTTCACACTGCAACCGATCACAGATTTCTCTGGCGACGGGATCCAGCTGCG
>PVMK01171211.1_pt1 | contig 47832 bp, 42 predicted proteins | sample 1853481 | NCBI WGS metagenome assembly PVMK01 (sample SAMN08533507, study PRJNA380276) | Marine sediment metagenome, whole genome shotgun sequencing project.
GTAGGGAAAAGTATAGCACGGTAATAGCTTTAATTCATGATTTCGGGTGTTGTCGTTTAGGTTGCCTTAGGATAGAATTTGGTCCATTAAAATGCTCTCGTAGCTCAGTGGATAGAGCACTTGGTTGCGGACTAAGGGGTCGCGCGTTCGAGTCGCGCCGAGAGCGCTGGAAGAGCGGTAGTTTTAGCCGCTCTTTTTTTATTTAACCTTCACGTAACTTCGATCCAAGCAATGGGTTAATTAACACAGTGAGATAAGTGAATCCTATTTGAAAAGCATTAATTAGAAGGAGAAGTTAAATGTCTAAAATTGCTATTGTGACCGACAGCAGCACCTATCTACCCAAGGACCTGGTAAACCAATATAACATTACCGTTGTCCCTCTCGTAGTGGTTTGGGGAGACGATGTATATCGTGATGATATCGATATGACCCCCTCAGAATTTTATACACGCCTAGAAACAACTGAGATTATGCCCACAACCTCACAGGTAACCATTAGAGAATTTAAAGAAGCCTATGATCGCTTGCATGCTGAAGGATATGAGATTCTCTCAATTTTAATTTCTGAAAAACTATCAGGAACGATCTCATCGGCTGAGCAGGCTAAGAAAATGGTGCCTGAGGCGACCATTGAGATCGTTAATTCTGAATCAATTGTTATGGCTCTTGGTTTTCAGGTTCTGGCTGCGGCTCGTGTGGTTGCTGAAGGCGGCGATATGGCTGCTTGTAAGGCAGCTGCCAAAGGCGTGAGTGCCCGGTCAGGTGTGATCTTCGCCGTAGATACTTTGGAATTTTTGCACCGCGGTGGCCGTATTGGTGGCGGCGCTCGTTTCTTGGGAACGGCCCTAAAACTAAAACCTCTTTTGGAGGTTACTGGTGGTGTTATTGAGTCGGTTGAAAAAGTGCGCACCAAACGCAAAGCCCATGCCCGTATGATTGCGGTGATTGCGGAACGCACGGCTGGAAAGAAAAATATCCGTTTAGCAACCCTGCACGCCAATTCAAAAGCCGATGCTGATCGTGTTTTAATTGAAGCTAGTCAGCTTATGAGTGCTGTAGAATCCATCCATTCTGAAGTCAGTCCAGCTATTGGTGTCCACGTTGGCCCGGGAACAGTAGGTTTGGCTTATACTTACGAAGAGTAATATTCCGTCAAAACATTTTGTGAAGCGAAACCACTTTGTGGGACGTCTGCCCGGTTGTCGGGCAGACGCTTTTGATTTAAGAGCGTAACTTTAGGTTTCTTTAAAGGGTTATAAAATATATCAACTTGAATCATCGTTTGCACGAGAGGAGTGCTCCGAATGTCAAAAGTCGCTATTGTTACGGATAGTACTGCATATTTGCCAGATAGTTTAATTGAGCAATATCAAATCTCTGTTGTGCCTCAAGTTCTGATCTGGGATGGCGAGACGATGCGCGACGGTGTTGATATTGAAGCCACTGAATTTTATATCCGCCTGGCCAATACTGAAGTGATGCCGACAACTTCGCAGGCTTCAGTAGTAGATTTCAAAGAGATCTTTGATCGCTTATCGCGTGCAGGGCACGATATCCTTGCAGTGCTTGTTTCTGAAGGCTTGTCAGGTACTGTGGATTCTGCTCGTCAAGCCAAGGCAATGCTTCCTGATGCCAACATCGAATTTGTCAATTCTGGGACGGTAGCTATGGAATTGGGCTTCCATGTTTTGGCAGCAGCTCGAGCAGCAGCAACCGGTGCATCTTTAAGGGATTGTAAAGCCATAGCTGAAGATGCGCGACAACGCACAGGCATTGTTTTTGCCGTTGATACGCTAGAATTTCTGCATCGCGGCGGGCGCATTGGTACAGCAGCGCGTTATCTTGGAACCGCTTTACAGCTGAAGCCTATTCTGACCATCGCTAACGGGCGTATTGAAGCTTTGGAGCGCGTGCGTACCAAGCGGAAATCGCATCAACGACTGGTGGAGCTTGTTGGAGAATATACCGCCAATTACAAAAAAATAAATCTGGCAGTTATCCACGCTAATGCAGCAGAAGATGGTCAAGCACTGCTTGCATCAGCGGAGCGGTCCTTGGCAAATATCTCTGAAATAATCTTCACAGGAGTCAGCCCAATCGTGGGCACCCATGTTGGACCAGGGACGGTAGCATTGTCTTATATGGGAGAAGAGTAAGCACCTCCCCACTAAGACATAATGCTCATCTGTCTTGATTGCTCTTCGACGTGGCCATATGCTTGTCAGCAATAATTTGTAAAAAAACTCCTGATTTATTATCAATTGGGAGTTTTTGACGTTTGTCTTAAACCATGGTACGCTTGCATCTTAATGGTGTACTGAAGCTCAAAAACAGCGTGGTTCCGAGCAATTTGCATTGACCTTTGTCCTTATTTTTGGACAGTCTGAATTCACCATAGGATAATTAGCTAAAAAAGAACTTTATGGATATTTTTTTTACCGACCCTAATGATGTTCCCTTGCCCCCTGACGATGTGCATATTCGTAAGTTTTCGGCCGAGCCTTGGCCCGATAAGCGCCGGGTGCGCGTATATTTAGAAATATCTCCCTTCCAGAAACGACCCAGCGGCGAAATCGTGCTCACAGACGCGCGTGGCCGGCAGGTGGCGATTGCCAATTTTATTGAAACCATGGTAGCCAACATGGAGATCAATTTACATTTGCGAGCTGATGATACACTGGGTGCCTATCAAATCGTGGCAAAATTATTCTACCTTCAGGAGTTGGCAGCAGAAGATCCAGAAAGTGAAACCTTGATGCGGCCCGAAAAAATTCAAGTGGATCAGGCCGTCTTTGATTTTGAAATTTCCTAATTAGCGTGTCAGCCATGTCTCCGAACTTGCCTCCGGCTTTTCTTGAGCGCATGAAAAAATATTTGGGGGACGATTATGCTGCTTTCTTAGCCAGTTATGATCAACCCCCGAACATCGGCCTGCGCATCAATACACTTAAAATTTCCCCTGAAACTTTTGCCGCCATCAGCCCATTTCAGCTGCATGCTATCCCGTGGACCTCGGCGGGATTTTTGATTCCACCGGATCAATATCCGGGCAAACATCCTTACCATACAGCTGGTTTATATTATATCCAAGACCCGGCAGCTATGGCTGTTGCTGAACTGATGGCTCCCCAACCTGGGGAGCGCGTTCTCGATTTGGCCGCTGCTCCTGGAGGTAAGGCTACCCATATTGCTGCGCTTATGGCGGGCCAGGGATTATTGGTGGTCAACGATATTTTTAAGCATCGTTTGCGCAGCTTAACAAGAAACCTGGCGCGCTGGGGAGCGCGTAATGCTGTTGTGCTCAACGAAACGCCCGAGCGTTTAGCGCAACATTTTGGCCCCTTTTTCGATCGAGTATTGGTTGATGCACCGTGCTCTGGTGAGGGCATGTTTCGCAAAGACCCTGCCATGCGCAAGGTCTGGATTCCGAAGAATATTCAAGATTATGCCGCTCGTCAGGATACAATCTTGCAAAGCGCGGCACGGCTGGTGCGGCCAGGTGGGAAGTTGGTTTATGTGACCTGCACCTTTTCTCCTGAAGAGAATGAAGGCACGCTGGCTCGTTTTTTGCATACGCACTCCGAGTTTGAGATGGCGGCGCGACCCCAAATGGCTGGATTTGCCCCAGGTCGTCCGGATTGGCTTGATGGTGTCGATATGCCGTCCTTGCAGCGGGCTGTACGTTTGTGGCCGCACAAATCCCTCGGCGAAGGGCATTTCATAGCGCTAATGGAGCGCAATCAAAATGGTAGTACAAACCGGGTGCTTGTGCCCCAGCACCTCAAAGCGCTACCTGCCGGGGCACATAGTTCTATTGAGCGTTTTTTCGATCACACGCTCTATTGGCAATCGTCAAAGCAAAACTTTGCCTTGAAGGGTAATCAGCTCTACGCCATCCCTGAAGGTTGTCCTAATTTAAACGGTTTACGCGTGACACACTGGGGTTGGTGGTTAGGCACAGTTAAAAAGAAACGATTTGAGCCTTCTCACGCCATCGGGATGGGACTGCGAGCAGCAGATTTTTGCCAAACTTTACCGTTGACTGCTCAAGCCCGCGAAACAGCTTTATATTTACGAGGGGATGTGCTGCCCTCGTCGGGTCCAGACGGTTGGGTCATGGTCACGGTCGATGGCTTCCCTTTGGGATGGGGAAAACGCGTGCAGGGGCGCTTAAAACCGCGCCTACCTACCTGGTTGCACCAATTTTGATAAACGTTCTTTAATGACCGTAGCTTGCGGAAAGCAACAAGGGTAAAAATATTTTACAATTCATTTTTTCCCAACTTGAAAAACGTATTGTGGATTTTCCTTAATTTATTAGGATTCTCATCCAACGATGGTAAATTGAATGTGTATTCGGGGGGAATATAAGATATTATTGCTGAATCACAATGCGGTGCATTGAACAAACGCTGCAATAACGATAAAATCTAGTCATGCTATTTTCCCACCAATCGCTGCCTGATCAAGACCAAGAGTCCCCTACGCGCAGACTCAGCCTCACCACCCGCGGCTGGCTCTTGCTTTTTTCAGTTAACTTATTTGTCGTAGTATTGTTGGGATGGCCAACCATTCGGGACCGTTTTATGGACCCGGACGTAAATGTTGGATCTACGCAAACTGTGGAAGCAACAACAAAGGCAACCGTTTCCCCAACGTCAACCGCGTCTGTCCTCCTTCCGTCAGCGACCCCCGGGGCAGCAACGCCTGTTATCCCAGATGCACAGCCGGGAGTTTTGATCTTGTCTTTGCAGGAGGGACTGGATACCCATCTCTTTGCTTATCGTCCCCTGGCCGAGCAAACCGAAAACATTTTACCGCTTACGCGCCTCACAAATGGACCTTGGCACGATATTGCCCCCGCGCTCAGTCCAGACGGTTTGCAAATAGCTTTTGCATCCAATCGTGATGGTCAGTGGGATATATATTTGTGGGGAGTAGAAACCGGTCAGATCAATCGCCTGACCCACACACCGGGTTACGAATCTTCGCCAACATGGTCGCCTGATTCTACTTGGCTGGCTTATACACGATACATTGACAACAATCTAGAACTTGTCATTGATCAAATTATTGAGAACGACGACCCAATTCAACTGACACAGCACTTGGCCGCCGACCACAGCCCGGCTTGGTCGCCTTTGGGGCGGCAGATTGCTTTTGTTTCTACACGCGGCGGTCGTAATCAAATTTGGTTGGCAAATCTAGATCAAAGTAGTGAGCAACGTTTTCATTTGCTCAGTGCACCTTCGGAGTTAACGGCTCAATATCCGGCCTGGTCTCCAGATGGCCGGTATTTGGCCTGGTCCGCTGTCACCAATTGGGGTTTGCACCAGTTGATGGTTTGGGATAGTGATAATGCGCATATCGCACCTCAAGCGCACGGCAGCGGCGACCGCCCCGCCTGGAGCCTGGACGGGCGTACGCTTTATACCACCTTCGAAACACCCTATCAAACCTACCTCATGGGCTATCCTTTTGATCAACCCGATGCGATTATCTTGCCCCCCGTTGCCTTACCTGGGATTGTGGATGGTTTGTTGTGGGCAAATGTTTCTTTGTCTGCATTACTACCCGATTCGGGACTGCCTGCTCCAACGCCATTGAGTGACCCTGTGGTTGTTTTAAACCCCGATGCACCCGGTGGTCGCTGGAGTTTGGTGCCGCTAGATACTATTGAAGCTCCTTTTGCTCAACTGCATGATCGTGTTGATGACTCTTTTCTGGCATTGCAAACGCACTTAGCTGCAAAAATTGGTTGGGACGCGCTTGCCAACCTCGAAAATGCATTCGTGCCGTTGACATCGATGCTGTCGCCTGGGCAGCGCAGAGATTGGCTTTATACAGGGCGTGCCTTTGCTCTCAATACACTGCCCATTAACGCTGGTTGGATGACGGTTGTCAGGGAAGATTATGGACCGGAAACTTTCTGGCGTGTTTATTTGCGTGTCCGTTTTCAAGATGGCTCGAGCGGACGACCGTTAGTGAATATCCCATGGAATTTTGACGCTCGCTACCGTGCTGAGCCGCGTCCATATGAACAGGGTGGTGATTTTGCTCAAACTGTGCCGCCCGGTTACTGGGTAGACCTGACCTCGCTGGCCGCGGCTTATGGGTGGCAGCGTTTGTCGGCTTTATCTAGCTGGCGCTCAGTTTATACGGCCGCCCGCTTTAACGAATTTTTTCGCAGCGATGATTTGACTTGGGAAGAAGCTATGCTGGAGATTTATCCGCCAGAAGTTTTATTAACGCCCACGGCGATAGCAACCGGTACGCCAACGTCGACGGCTACTCTGTTCGGAGGTCGATCGCCAACCCCTGCAATAAGCGCAACACCAACCCCAACATTGGCAGTTTCCCCAATTGAGACCAGCACACCAACACCATGAGCAAAGCGATCAGATTACTTGTTTTCTCCGTGATAGAAAGGATGACCTTCTCTTGAACGTGGTTGTTTCCAGAAAGGCAAGGGTCACGGTGGCCATGGCACTCATGGCAGCCTTGAGCGCTTGTGGGCTGGTTTCATCTACCAGCCCAACAAACCAGGTTGCAACCAGCACCCCTTGGCATGCCACCCGTACCCAGTTTGTAGAACCCACACGCCCACTGCCAACCTTGCCGCCTACTGCTTTGATAGAAACGCCGCATGCTACAGCAACGTCCGCCGGTATTTTGCTGCCGACCGCAGCTCCTGATCCGCTGCGCATCGTTTTTCCCGATGCCGGACCGGACCCTATTTCGGCTTGGCGTCCGCCCTTATATGCCGTGCCCTGGGCACCGACTCCCTATGATCATTTTTATTTCTCCCGACCTATAGCAGCCGATGAAGTCAATTGGCCGTTGGCCAATTACCGGTATGGCGGCGTCTTTTTTGAAGATGTTGTCCACACGGGTGTAGATATTTCTGCGCCAATGGGCACGCCGGTACTGGCGGCCGGTGATGGCAAAGTGATTTGGACGGGTTATGGTTTATACCGCGGTGTCAGCGGTGATCTTTCGGACCCGTACGGACAAGTCGTGGTCATTCAACATGATTTTGGGTTTCAAGGTCAGAGACTGTTTACGGTTTACGGTCATTTGCAGAAAATTGGTGTACCGCGCGGCCAACATCTTTCTGCTGGCGATGTGATTGGCACCATAGGGCAAACCGGCCAGGTGACCGGTCCGCATTTACATTTCGAGGTGCGATCGGGTGCCTTCGATTTTTTTTCCTCGCTCAACCCGGAATTGTGGTTGGTGCCACCCCAAGGATGGGGGATTTTGGTGGGTCGCACTATGAATACGTCTGATCAGCTGTTGACAGAAAAAATTATCTATATAAGAAATTTAGAGAGCGAACAAACTTGGATCGCTAAAACCTATGGATTGGGTGCAGTAAAAAGTGATGTCTATTATCAAGAAAATTTGGTGCTCAGTGATTTACCGGCCGGACGCTACGAACTGAAAATTTCATTTGCTGGGCAATGGCACACTGTAGAACTTGATCTTTTTCCCGGTCGTGTTACCTATTTCACTTTTAATGGCTATGATAGCTTCGATATTCTTCCGCCCGCCTTATCGGGCCAAAATTTTGAACCTTAAATCCCTTAACCTTGACGATTAGAACATTCGTGCTAGAATAATACAACGATATAAATGATGAAATTTTTTATTAAGTACATTTACATAGTATCTCGTATGTTTTGGTTGTTGGTAAAACCGCTCTCTGTAGGTGTACGCGTTTTATTGATACGTGACCATCAGGTTATATTGGTTAAGCACATTTATGAAAATCGCTGGTATTTGCCAGGAGGTATGGTGGAGCGCGGTGAGAGTTTAGAACAGGCGGTACGCCGAGAAGCTTTTGAAGAAGTTGGCGCACAGATACGAGGTTTGGCGCTCTTTGGAGCATACTCTAATCATAAAGAAGGCCATCGCAACCATGTGATTGCTTTTATATCCCAAGATTTTGATGTCAGCGGAGAAACCGATGATGAAATTGAGCAGTGGGGGTTCTTTGAATTACACAATTTGCCAGATGAGGTATCCCCCGGCAGCAGCAAGAGAATTCAAGAGTTTTTAGATAAAGAGACAAAAAGATTTGGTGATTGGTAAACACAATCGGAATAATGCTTAACGACCGGGTTGGGATATTTTTAATACAGCCCATGATTGATAAAATCATGGGATCAGGCAAAGAATTTGTAACTTATGGTCACGAATATTTTTAACTAGGTAGGGTGCTAGAAGGAGTATGTTATGGCGAAAAAAAATTTGAGTGATGCCCGCAAAGCTGCCTTAGAAAAGGCCATGGGCGATTTGGAAAAACGATATGGAGAAGGTACCATTATGCGCCTCGGGGAAGCTACCCATATGATTGTTGATACCATTCCAACCGGAGCACTATCTTTAGATATCGCCTTGGGTGTCGGTGGTATTCCTCGCGGCCGGGTGACAGAAATTTTTGGCCCAGAAGCTTCTGGAAAGACAACACTCTGCCAGCACATTGTAGCTGAAGCACAAAACCTTGGGGGCACAGCTGCTTTTGTAGATATGGAGCATGCGCTTGATCCGCCTTATGCCGCCGCATGTGGCGTCAACATTGATGAGTTGTTGATCTCGCAACCAGATACAGGCGAACAAGCATTAGAAATTGTAGAGGCCCTGGTGCGTTCAGGTGCGGTTGATGTCATTGTTGTTGACTCGGTTGCCGCGCTGGTTCCGCGCGCCGAAATCGAAGGCGATATGGGGGATGCCCACATGGGGCTTATGGCTCGTCTGATGTCCCAGGCTTTGCGTAAACTTTCTGGCGCGATCAAACAAACCAATACTTCTGTGATCTTTACTAACCAATTGCGCCACAAAATTGGCGTTGTCTTTGGCAATCCAGAAACCACGACAGGCGGTAACGCGCTAAAATTCTACGCCTCGGTGCGCTTAGACATTCGCCGCATTCAGTCCATTAAAGTGGGTTCAGAAATTGTTGGTAACCGCACGCGTGTTCGCGTGGTCAAGAATAAGATTGCACCGCCCTTCCGAACCACCGAGTTTGATATTATGTATAACGAAGGCATTTCTCTGGTTGGCGATCTGGTAGATTTGGGGACTGAAATGGAAATCATCACGAAGCGTGGATCATATTACTCCTATGGTGATTTGCGTATGGCGCAAGGGCGTGAAAATGCTAAGGTTTTCTTACGAGATAACTCTAAAATACGCGCAGAAATTGAGGCACTTATCCGCCAGGAAGCTTTTGCCAGTGAAGATATACCTATGCCGGTAGAAGATGACCAAGATGATTTTGGGGAATAAGGAATAAAAACAAGGCACGTTCAGATCTGCAATGTTTTTAAAGCGACTAGCGATCTTATGCGCAGTACACTACTTTGGATGGTATCTATGGGGATATTTCTCTCCGCTTGCGCGCCGCAGCAAGAGCGTGAAAACGTGGAGCTTGATCCTTTCCAGCCACCGATGGTTGAATCTGCCACACCGGTACCCACCCTGGCTGTAAATGTTGTTGCAGTACAAGCGTCACCAACGCCGGTCTGTTCAGATGGGCTTTTGTTTGTGGATGATCTCACCATCCCTGATGGAGATTTAGTATCTCCTGGAGAGCGCTTAGACAAGCGCTGGAAGGTTAAAAACGTTGGTAGCTGTAATTGGGATGCTGGCTATCAAATTGGGTTGATTGCTGGCCCTGCTATGGAGGTTCCCGCGCAGCAGTCCCTTTTCCCGGCTCTGAGTGGTACAGAAGTCACCATTCGTATGGTCTTCACTGCTCCCGAAGAAGTAGGAATCTATCGCAGCGCCTGGCAGGCCTATGACGTACATCAGCAGCCTTTTGGCGACCCAATCTTTATCGAAATCGAAGTTGTTCTAGAACGTACACTCGATAACGAGCAGTTAAATTCCAGATAATATTTTTATACTGCCATTCAAGAGATAATTAATTACACGACTCTATGGCTAATATCGTCTACCCCAGGGGTGAATTTCTAACGCAAATTATTTTTATAGAGAATCCTGAATTTGAAAAGATTTGCGCTATACTTCGCAGGCGCTAAGTATAAAGGAGAAATAACCTTCTTCCCTCAATGAGATGGCACGCCACTTGCAGCATCTCTGCATGCCGTCACGCAGGGTTTGCCAGGTTGTGCATGTGGACCTACGGGCAGGCTGGCGGATTATGGCGTGAGAATGTTTACACTCTCGCTGACCAAGACCTGCATTGCAATGTCCCTGGTGGACGTTCCGTCTTTGCGAATTAAATTGCTGTGCTATCGTGCGGCAACATTATTTAGAGAGAATACTAGAATTTTCGATGCAAAAAAAATATGTTTGGGTGTTGGCATTAATTATATTTGGGACTGCGATCATAGCCTGGCGGAGCTTTATGGGTGGCAATGTGCTTGCCAGCGCACCACCAACATTGCAGTCATATGCGACCGATACCCCCGCAGCAAATTTGTCAGCACCTGAGCAGGTAGCGCTTGCCTCACCAACACCTTTTTTGCCTGCGACTTATACAGCAACTCCTTCAATAACACCTACTGCCACAGTTACTCCGACTCCGACATCCACTTCAACGCCGTTGCCCACGCTGACGCCTACGATCCCTGCCTCCGTTAGTATCAACGGCATCTACGGGCGCTGGCCGGCTTATTCCTTAGATTGCGAATCACGCTCTGCCGTGGACTGGGCCGGTTATTTTGCAGTCGCTATTAATGAAATTGACTTCTTCAACAGCTTGCCTGTTTCCGACAACCCGGATCGCGGCTTTGTAGGTAATGTTCATGCCCCTTGGGGGCAAATTCCGCCCGAAGATTACGGCGTTCACGCAAAACCGGTTGCAAAATTGCTGCGGGCATATGGTCTTGATGCGCAGGCTGTGCGCAATATGAGCTGGGACGCGCTGCGAGCCGAGATCGCCGCAGGACGTCCAGTCATCGTTTGGGTGGTTGGGCATGTCGAACGTGGCACACCCGTACCGTACTCCGCCTCAGACGGGCACGCGACAACTGTGGCCCGCTTTCAACATACGGTGCTTGTCACGGGCTATAGCGCCAACGGCGTCACGTTTTTAGACGGCGCTTGGGTTTATTCGCGTTCGAAAAACGATTTTTTAAGATCTTGGGGTGTATTGGGGAATATGGCTGTTGTTGCAGGTAATTAGGTGTATCTACCCTTTAAATAAAATTATTTTTTCCTTTTGTGATTATATTTCCCCTTATCTTTGATTTTGCTGCATATCGGTAAACCACCCCAATTAAATTGTTGATTAATCCCAATATAAGGCAGCCCGCTTTTTAGAAAAATCTCGTGGTACTTCTCCAATACTAGGACAAAACTCGTATAACCATTGGCCGAATTTATGTATTTCATTGCCATCCGGTGATCGTATTAGCTGATCAGGATTTATGGTACTATATAACATTTATTTGACTTTTAGAAAGAATCAAATAAAATAACATGCAGATTTGCACAGCCGTGGTCGCACAACTTCTTCATGCCATAGCATGTCGAAATCAGCGTTGCCCGCTAATCTTAAGAGCGGTAAATTATTTATTCACCCTTTTTAAAGTCATCTCATGTTCTCTCGACTGAAAAAAACCTATTACGAATACCCCAAGAAATTCTGGATCGTGGTCGGCGTTTCATTTATCGACCGCGTCGGCGGGACGATGCTCTTCCCCTTTTTTAGCCTGTATATCACCTGGAAATTTGATGTCGGGATGACAACTGCGGGTATTGTGCTGGGCATCTTCCCTGCCTTCGGGATGATCGGCAATATTATCGGTGGCGCGCTGACCGATAAATATGGTCGCCGTAGGTTGATTATTTTTGGGCTGGTTTTCAGCGCAATAAGCACACTTTCACTAGGATTGGTCAATGAGTTGGTGATGCTTTATCCACTGGCGATCATCATTGGGCTGCTCTCAAATATCGCCGGGCCCGCCCACCAAGCCATGATCGCCGACATCCTGCCTGAAAAGCAGCGCACAGAAGGTTTTGGACTGATGTATGTGGTGGCAAATATGGCTTGGATAATTGGTCCAACTCTTGGCGGTTTCATTGCAAATCGCTCCTATTTTGCGCTTTTCGTGACTGATGCTATTGTCAGCTCTGTGGTTGCGCTGCTCTTCTACCTTTTCATCAGTGAAACAAAAGCTGTCCCACGACCGGGCGAAGAGCCAGAAGGGATGCTGCAAACCTTCAAGGGCTACGGCAAGGTGTTGCGAAACTATACTTTTATGGCATTTATCACCACCGCCGTGCTGATGGGCTTGGTCTATCTGCAGATGTATAATTCTCTCTCGGTTTACCTACGCGATAATCACAGTATTGACCCGCAAGGTTACGGTTTTTTGATGACCACCAGTGCGATTACCGTCATCTCGCTGCAATACTGGATCACGCGACGCATCAAAGGACGTTCTCCCTTTCTGTTGATGGCTGCGGGCGCGTTCTTTTATGCCATCGGTTTTACGCTCTTCGGCGTAGTGACAGTGTATTGGCTCTTCGCAATGAATGTGGTCATTATCACCCTCGGCGAGATGATTATCATGCCCGTCAGTCAAACCCTCGCGGTGGGCTTTGCTCCCGAAGAAATGCGCGGACGCTATATGGCAATTTTCAGTTTTGCTTGGGCGATCCCTGCGACGGTGGGACCTGTGCTGGCAGGACTGATCCTCGATAACTACAACCCGAATTTGCTCTGGTATTTGGGTGGGATTCTCTGTCTCATCGCGGTTGCAGGTTTTTATACCTTGCACCTCCGGTTGGGAAATCAAAAACGCTTTGCTGCCGCACCCGTGGAGGTTGCTGCTGATAGCTAAAAGGTAGCATTAAATAATATGCTATGCACACTTCACAGTCATGGAACCGGCTGCAGCACCACTGAAGTCACGTTTTTAGACGGCGCTTGGATTTGATCGCGTTCGAAAAACGATTTTTTAAGATCATGGGGTGTATTGGGAAATTTGGCTGTGATTGCATGTAAATGAACGCACGCTCTAGGTTAATATCGTTTTTCTATCCATTTCTGATTACTTTTCCCCTTGCCTCTGACGCTGCTGCATTTTAGTAGGCGGCATCTTCATCGCTCATTTCATTATTTTCAATTTGTGTAACAGTATATTTCATGAATTCTAGTGTCTCATAAAGCGATTTCTGTTCTGCCCGCTGACCTATTTTTACGCCAAAACGAACACCTTCGCGTTCATCCGATGCCTGGTCAATTATTTTTATCCATTTGCGATCTACAAATTGTTTGGTCCATTTTGCTCCGGCCCTTTTTGATTGTACTGTACCTGTATTAAGCGTATGTAACATTCGGCAATATGTCAAAACAGCAAATGGCTGACCAAATTGGGAATTTAAAAAACTAAGAGGACGGTTTATTTCATTTTCGAACAATTCCATAACTAGAAACATAGTTGTTTTTATTTCTTTAAATAATTCATCTAAAGGAATTGATTCTAAAATTGTTTCAGGGTTTTGGCCAATCAGCGTAATTCCACGCTCTCGAAGAATCCACCGCACATGCCATTTGTTATCATGAATTGACTGTTCAAACATGGTGCTGCCATTATTAAAATAATATAATTCCTTTTCTCCTACTGTACTCCAGTTGTTGAGGTCGCTGATACTTATATACGACCCTTCCAAATGCTTTGCAGGATAACAATCAATATTATGAACTTTTATTTGAATATCTTGAAGAGATCTAATATTTGTTTTTGTTAATTCAGTTTCTGTCACAACCAAGAAATCTACATCGCTATCTAAATCAAAATCACCGGTAGCAAGTGAACCAACAAGATAAATGCCAATAAGATTTTCCGCTAACGCCGTCCTAATTTCAGCTGCAAAGATATTGAGTACTTCCCGTAGTTCGGGATAAGGATGATGGGGTATTCTTGTGTCATCAAGAAATTTCATTTGTATAACCTATCATAATTAAGTGTCTATAGCAGGTGCAGATGAAGGCTAACGATTGCGTAACCAACTCGCTGACTTTGGCCGCCTCGACGATTTCACTACAGAAAAATTCTAGCAAAAATTTCTCCGATTACCTTGGGCAATATCCCTGTCAGCATTCACTAGCGTTGGGTGCACATCCAGCTAGACCTTTTTCGTAATGATTTCAGCGCTGATTTCGACGGCACTTGTGATAATCTTGCCGCACGTTTTCACCCCTCCGGTAACAACATACTTTAACGCATCAACACGGTTGGCAAGATCATACCTATGACCTAGGTTTTTCTCAAGCAGGTCTGCACAAGAAGTGCCGCCATATTCTTTTTCGAATCTCCGGCAAAACCGGCGCGAAGGCGGCAGAGATTTAAGGTAGCCTTTCCAATTATCTAGATCATCCCTGCCATACACCAGCCCAATTGCCATCAAGCATCCGATGACCGCACCACAGGTTTCGCCTCTTAAGGCAATCCCTGGGAAAGGGGTCAGCGCTATTAGAATTGGCCCACCCTCCAGATCAAATTCCTCTTGGAGTACCGCGAAAGAAGTTTGAGCGCAGTTCTTGGACCGATCTAGGGATTTGCTTACCTTGTGGGAAAGCCTGTTCAACCTATCTTCTCGAGTCATCGAGTTTGTCATTCGAATGTACCTCCTTGCTCGGTTCACTATAGCGAATTTCTTGTCATTTTCGACCGCTTATCGCGGAGCATCCCCTTGAGGGACCAGCGCCGAAGCCGAGACGGGTTAATATGGGACCATTAGAATGTAGTAGTGGGGCATGGCAGGTTGCGCTATCCTGAGTCTGATACTGACGTTGGGAGCGCACACCTGGGGTCTGAGCGCTTGGGTCGGACGACGCTGCCTATGGGATACTCATCATATCACTCTGAGTAAGCCTGACGGGTTAGGTTTCCCCATCTTTGTCGTTCAATTCTAATAACCGAACATCTTCTAAATCTACATCCCTACCAGCAGCACGCTTTGACGCCACGAGATCGTTTTTCGAAATAACATGGAATTCTTGACCCTGATAATCCATTGTTTCCCGATTTTTCCATGCATCTTCAAAACGCACCCCTGGTGTTAATGTTTGTACATCAACACGCACGCGATCTTTGAATATCGTAATTTCGTGCTCAAGTAACTCTTGGTTTGAAATTAAAGATGCCGTTCCCAATCCAGCTTCTATCAACGCATCAAGCAATCCCTGAGCATTCTCAGCGGTGGCTTCAATCAAAATATCCAAATCAAATGTAGCGCGTGGAACTCCATATAATACAGATGCAATGCCCCCTATCACAACATATTTTACTTTATGCTTTTGGAAGGACGAGAATACGCCCCTTAACTGATTGAGCATTTTTTTGTTCCACAATACTAGGATTGATGGCCAAGATCATATCGGTATACTGGCAGAGATGTTCAATTCTCTCATCTAAGGAAAGCGATTGAAACCAGCGAGCTTTGGCTTCCATCGTTTCTTCTTTACGATCATGCGATACTGTTCTATCCATGTATTTTTGTCTCAACAACACTTACCATCATTACATAATTTTACCACTTTGTGGAATTGCTCTATCAATCTTCAAGAAATATTTTTTACGCAACTTAACGGTTAAGGATTGATGTGGTGCGGCACCGAAAACTGGAGCTATCATGGCAAAAAAATCCGCCACATAATCCGGGGTTGAATAAAGCCAATATTTATCAAAATGGAACAAAAAACTGTCAACAAAAAATTGGTTCAGCAAGTTATTCTCTCGAACAAGGCTGTCCTCCAGATTGATATGGGAGCACCACAAGTAGAAGCTATAACTGTTGAGTGTAGGGTTGACGCCCATACAGGATCCTAGATTTATTGTACTATTAAACAGTGGTCGCTAAGAGATTGGCAAGGGGATAGCTTTTCCAGTTTTCTTACTACGGCAATTCTTAAATTGACGCGGCCGTCACTGCCGCGCGACAGTTGAATATAATTTTCGAAGGGATTTTTTTACAACCAGGAAGCTGAAGATTGAAAAAATGGAGTAGTTGAGAAAATTAAAAAAGGCCCACCATCATGGCAGGCCTCTAAACCTAATGTATCGGCTATCCTAGAATAACAACAATCTCGGAAGTCACCTATAAAAAATTAGGTCCCCACTTCCCAGGAATTCAAATAAGCGACTTGTTCTTCGGTCAGCACGTCGATTTTTGATCCCATCGCTTCAAGCTTGAGGCGGGCTATTTCGGCGTCAATGTCATCGGGGACTTTATAAACCTGGTTCTTGAGCGTTTCAGCGTTTTTGATCAAATACTCAGTACCCAAGGCCTGGTTGGCAAAGGACATATCCATCACGCTGGCCGGGTGGCCTTCAGCAGATGCCAGGTTGATCAGACGGCCTTCGGCGAGAAGATGAATCTGACGGCCATCAGGCAGGTCGTACTGGTCTACGAAGGGGCGTACGCGTCGTTTTTCAACGGCCATTTCTTCTAAAGATGCGATATTGATTTCGACATTGAAGTGTCCAGAGTTGGAGACAATCGCGCCATCTTTCATCACCTCAAAGTGGTGCTTATCAATCACGTTGATATCGCCGGTTAGGGTGCAGAAAATATCGCCAATAGGAGCAGCCTCAAGCATCGGCATTACGCGGAAGCCATCCATAACCGCTTCCAATGCTTTGAGCGGGTTCACCTCGGTGACGATCACGTTGGAGCCCATGCCGCGGGCACGCATGGCAAGACCGCGCGCACACCAACCGTAACCGCCGACCACAAAGTTTTTTCCAGCCAGCAGCACATTGGTCGCGCGAATAATACCATCAATTGTGGACTGTCCGGTGCCGTAGCGATTATCAAAGAAGTGTTTGGTCATCGCGTCGTTGACGGCAATCACGGGGAATTCTAAGGCCCCATCAGCGGCCATGGCGCGCAAGCGGATCACGCCGGTGGTAGTCTCTTCGGTACCGCCGATCACACCATCGAGGGCATCGCGGCGATCTTTGTGCAGTGTGCTGACCACATCGGCGCCATCATCCATTGTGACGTGAGGCATATGGTCGACGGCCGCGTTAATGTGTTTGTAGTAGGTAACGTTGTCTTCACCTTTGATGGCGTATACGGGGATTTCGTCGTGCATCACCAAAGAGGCGGCCACATCATCCTGTGTGGAAAGCGGGTTAGATGCGACTAATACTACATCGGCGCCGCCAGCTTGCAGCGTTTTCATGAGGTTAGCCGTTTCGGAAGTTACATGCAGACAGGCCGACATGCGAATGCCATCGAAAGGACGTTCTTTCTCGAAGCGTTCCAAGATGGAGCGCAGTACTGGCATTTCGCGCTCGGACCAGTGAATGCGGCGACGGCCACCTTCTGCTAACTCAGGGTTTTTAATATCGTATTCCATAACTTACTCCAGTTGATCGGTTGATTGATTTTTACACACGAATTACTACACTAGCATATCTAACACACCCTGGTCATCAAAGTGTTTGCGAAAACGCATGATAAATTCTCGTATAGTGTAACGATGTTCTTGCGGTCCTTCGTGCTCTAAACAATAAGTGGCTGCCAAAGCGCCTATCTTACCACAGGTTTCCCAGTCAAACTGATGGCTCAGACCGGTTAAGAATCCGCCGCGGAAGGCATCGCCAACACCGGTTGGATCGGCTATTTTTTTGGGAACAACCACAGGGATGTGTATCTCATCGCCATCCACAAAAATGGATGTGCCATCTGCACCACGCGTGACCACCATAAAGCGCAGCCCTGCTAGCATATCGACCTCACCCATCCCTGTACTTTTCTTGATCAGCTCAAACTCGTAATCATTAACCATACAGGCCGAGGCACCTTCGACGCCCGCCCGCAAGTCTTCGCCACTCATACGCGGGATTTGTTGGCTGGGGTCATAGAGATAAGGGATATCCAGTGCAAGACATTCACCCGGATACTTGACCATCGCATCAGGTGCATTAGGAGAGATGACGACCCAATCGGGTTTTTGATCGAGATCATAGAAGGAAAGCGAGCCAGCGTGATTCATAGCTCCTGGGTAGAAGCTGGCAATTTGGGCGTTAGATTGATCGGTGTTGCAGAAGAACGAGGCCGTGAATTCGTTGGGAATGACCTTCATCAAGCTGGTATCTACGCCAACTTTTTCAAGGTGAGCGCGGTAATTGGAAAAATCTTGGCCCACTGTTGCCATGACGCGTGGATTGCCACCCAGCAGTGCCAGCGTATAGGCGATATTAGGGGCGATGCCGCCGCGCCGCTTGACCATCGAATCGACCAAGAAAGATAGGCTAATATGTTCAAGTTTGTCTGGGAGGAAATTATCCTGAAAGAGTCCGGGAAATGTCATCAAGTAGTCGTAGGCGACCGAGCCAGTGATAATGATGTTCATGTGTTTGTGTTCCTTATGGGCGCGCATCCGTGAGCACCTTATCTACCTGAAACTGATATCAAAGTATATTGCGTAAACAGGGTATATAAGGTATGCATCGGTCATTTACAAATTCTAAGGTATATGTAGTGTTCACTTGTCACAGAAATATATTACCTTGTTCTTGATATCCAGGTAGATATGATTAAGTTGTACTATTTTTCTACAACTTGTTTCAATCCTGTATCGAACGGTGGATACACAATCCCATTTTCCGTGACGATCCCTGTAACTAAACGGTGCGGGGTGATATCGAAGGCAATATTTCGCGCTGACGCACCTTCGGGAGTCACGGGTCGCCCGAGTAGATCTAGTGCTAAAACTTCGGCCGGATCCCGTTCTTCGATGGGAATTTCGTCTCCAGATGCCAGCGACATATCAATCGTTGAAGTGGGTACAACTGCGTAGAAAGGCATGTTGTTATCGCGGGCAGCTAATGCCAGCATATAGGTGCCGATTTTGTTGGCGACATCACCGTTGGCCGATGTTCGGTCGGATCCGACAAATACTTTTTGCACCAGACCGCTGGCAAGGAAATATCCGGCCATATTATCGGTGATAATATCGAATGGCACCCCATATTGTGTTAATTCCCAAGCCGTGAGGCGTGCGCCTTGTAGTCGTGGGCGCGTTTCATCAACCAGCACATGGATGTTTGTGCCTTGTTCGTGGGCCATACGAATGACACCCAGCGCCGTGCCCCAATCGACGGTCGCTAGTGCACCCGTATTGCAGTGGTGAATGATCGTGTCTCCGTCGTCAATCAACTCGGCGCCATACCGAGCCATGCGTTGATTAATTTCAACATCTTCATCGGCGATGCATTGTGCTTCGCTCAACACGATGGAGCGTAATCCATCGGTGTGGCCCTCGAACGCTTCCGTCGTATCTAATATGCGATCAACAGCCCACGCCAGGTTGACTGCAGTAGGGCGGGCTTGTTTGAGCAGATCGGACGCAGTGTGCAAATCGTCGCGCAAGCTCGAAAGGTCGCTGGCAGTGGATTGCTGCGCAGCCAAAGCTAATCCAAACGCCGCGGCGCTACCAATGGCTGGTGCGCCGCGCACGACCATATCGGTAATGGCCTGCGCCACGGCATGATAGTTGTCAAAAATGGCTACTTTAAGTTCACTTGGCAGCAGCCGTTGGTCGATCATCTGAAATTTCGATGTGTCGTAATTCCATTCCACGGTTCTCATAAAAAGCATCCTTATCAGATTAGAGAGCACAGATCAACGAAAAACCACACAATAAACCGCCAGGCGCCTGGCAAATTCTACACTACTTTTAAAACTGTTTGTGCACTGTGTTGATGCAGTTATTAAGCAATTTCCTTAGCGCCTATTTTTCACCGTCCGTCATCTCATTTGGGAAACACGCCGTAATGATTTCTAGCAAAGAGATATATCCTTGAATACGGTAATACTGATCAACAACGGGCATGCCTGATATATGTTCTAATCTCATGCGTTGATACGTTGAGCTTAAATTGTCGGACATCTTGGCGTAGACAGGCTCAATCATCACATCTGCGGCGTATCGGAATTGATCTGAGCCGGAGTACTGCAGCGCCTTGTTATATCCGTCGGGATCGTCGATAAAAGCTTCAGGGACAACAGGCGCCATCATCACTTCGGCCAGTGCGGATGTGTGGATGGTGCCCATGAGGCGGTTCTCGCTGTTAATAACGCAGGCTGTGGCTACTTTGGGGGCGTGGAGTAATTCTGCAAGCACCTCGGGTATCGGAGTATCTACATTAACGATAATTGGATCTAATGAGAGACGTTCGACAATTTCTGCAACCTGAATATCGCGCTGCTGCGACCAATCGACCAAAGCATCTTGTCCGTAGGTATTGCGCACATCTTCATGAAACCATTGCAGGAGATTAGATTTTTCCTGTTTGCCCGTTTCAAGCGTTTCCTCGGGTGGCTGCTCGCGCCATTTATTTATACCTAACACTTGACCAATTGGCAGTGTGAAGAGTATCCCGCTGTTGGGGCTGTCAAAACCTTTAACCACGCGATCCGCTTCAGAAATAGCCAACTCTAACATTTCAGGTTCGTCAATCAAACTCATTAATGTTTGCTGACCGTTTGAATCATCTTGGGTGATTAAGTTTAATATTCCACTGAGACCACCCCGCCGAACATGTTTCTCGGCTTCGAATCCGCCTATGCTGGGGAAAATGGTTATGCCGGGAACGCCGACTTTTTTCCAAGCATTGAGCATTTTTGGGAGTAGTGCAGGGTTATGCAAGATAACATAGAGTGCCGTTGTCATAATGTTCCTTTAGGTTGATATAAAATACCTGCTCTCGCCTTCGAAGAGTGTTTTGGTTGTTATCACAGAGCAAGCAACAACGCTGAAATTTTCTTTGATAATATTTTATACCGCCAGGGTTTTTCTAGACACCTGGTGCTGCTTCGACATGGCTTTATTTTTACAGCAGTTCCTGCTACTGCTTATCTTGCTAATGATACCGCGAAATTATGCCCTTAAATAAAAAAAGGGCAGGGTTTTCACCTGCCCAAATAGTTTAGAATAAGCGTCATGCCGCCGGCACATTAGGAACATGCCCTAGATAATCGCGTAGTTTACGGCGCACACCAGGGCGACGTAACCGGCGCAGGGCTTGCGCTTCAATTTGACGCACGCGCTCACGCGAGACGCCAACTTTGTTGCCGACTTCCTGCAATGTGTGGCTTTTACCATCAGGGATGCCATAGCGAAGACGCAAAATACGAGCTTCTCGGGCTGGCAGTTCTTCCATGATCACTTCTAACTGCTCGCTTAATAGATGGTGCGTGGTAGTTTCACCAGGAGAAGGTGTTTCGCTATCTTCAATAAAATCACCGAGAACAGCATCTCCTTCTATGGTGGTTGGCATCTCTAAGGAGAGCGGGCGGCGTGCAACCTGGAACATATAACGAACTTTATCGGGGGTGATTTCTAATGCATGCGCTAGTTCATCTACATTGGGATCACGCTCAAAATCTTGCTTAAGTTTGTGTTGTGTGCGGAAGAGGCGTGAAATTTGATCGCCCATATGCACCGGAATGCGAATTGTGCGACCTTGATCGGCAATTGCGCGGGTTACGGCTTGCCGAATCCACCAGGTCGCATAGGTGCTGAATTTATAGCCACGGTGGTAATCGAATTTTTTTGCAGCTCGCATCAAGCCAATATTGCCTTCTTGAATTAGATCAATAAAAGGTACGCCTCGTCCCATATGTTTCTTGGCAACACTAATTACCAATCGTGTATTGGCTTTGATGAGGTGTTCAACAGCTTCCCACTCCAATTTGATCGCAAGGTGAGTCTCTTCCCGTTGACCGGCAAGAAATTTTCTCTCGGTCAGGGTTTCTCGCGCCATGCGCCCTGTTTCAATTTGCTTGGCAAGGGTCAATTCCTCATTTCCGGTGAGCAACGGGACGTGTGCGGCATCCTTAAAATATAAGCCAAGCAAATCTTTTGTATCAATATTGGCTAAGCGATTTTCCTCGGGTTCGATGATCTCTATTTCTTCTGGTGATTCGGGTTTCTCGATAAATTCAGGTTCATTTTCATCATCCTCATCTTCCTTGTAGGGAATTTGAGTATTGAGTAAAGCCGCGAAGACTTCTTCAAGCTGTTCAATATCTTGTTCTGCATCTGGGAATCGATGCAGAATGTCATCATAAGTGACATATCCTTGTTTGCGCCCTAATTCTACTAATTTCCCTAAGGCAGAGTATTCTTCCTCGCCGCTTTCCAGCGTTTCGAGCAATTCATCGTCTATTGTCGTTCTCATACTAGTTTAGCTTTGTCCTTGGTTACTCTTAGGAGTATATTTCTTGTGCCGATACACAATACGTCCCCGAGTCATATCATAGGGCGACATTTCAATAGTTACGCGATCGCCAAGCAATACACGTATATAATATTTTCTCATTTTACCCGCAAGATAGGCAATGATTTCATGTCCATTATCCAACTCAACTTTGAATTGGGTGCCTGGTAAGGCCTCAATTACCAAGCCGTCTATTCTGATCTTGTCATCTATTTTTGCCATATGTTTCTCTTTATTTACCTTCTTTTTTATTTGTCCGCTTTTACAAAATGATTGTTTTGTCTAGTTTATTATAGCTGTTTTTCGTACTGTTGTGTTGCATCTCTTCTTTTCCTGAGATACAATGTTTTTCGTGACCACATTTCCAAATGCGGCTGTCACTAATTAAATGAAAAACGGCTAACGTCAAGGGACGTGAACCGAAACTTTAAGTGGTAGTTACCAAGACTTGGTGGGCAATAGGCTATGATTTTTCCTTGCTGCAACCTCCACGCTAAGTAATTGTTTTTTTATGAGCACACTTAAAACCGGTCTGTAGGCAACCAAGCGATTATACCATATATCATTGTAGCTTGAATGTCAAGAGCTAAACAAATTATTAAGAAAGCTCTTAGAAAATTACGATAAAATGCATACTTACCCCCTGGAAATAGGCTTCTTTTTTCGCAATTTCCTGAATTACTGATGATTGTGACTAACTGATGATAAAAAATATACTGATACTGATTTTATTGACGAGTGTGCTTGGGGCATGTAATTTGGTCGATAGCGCCGAAGTGCTTGATATACCAATGACTGAAATTTCAAATCCCGTGGACGTTCTTCCAGCAGTGACGCTCCCTCTTCCTGTAAGTACATCCTTTCCAACACTGGTTTTTGATAATGTGATATCCGATGGCGATCGTGCCTTTGTTAATGGTGATTGGGATGCGGCGCTGCAGATCTATTTAACAACGATTGCGGATAATACTGCCATAGATCAGGCCCGTGCTGCGTGGCTAGGCTTAGGACGTGTATACCGCCTGTTAGGCAACCCATCCGAGTCTATCCGTGTGCTCGAGATATTGATTAGTGAGCATGATAATAATGCCCACCGTTCTGCAGGGTATGTTGCTCTAGCCGAAACCTACAATGATTTGGACCAATTTCAAGAAGCTGCCCGGGCCTATGCTGCTTTCCTGGATCTGCGCCCGGGATTGGTGGATAGTTATATTCAAGAAAAACGAGCCGATGCGTTGTGGGCTGCGGGAGATCCCTTTGCAGCTATTGGTGCTTATCAATCCGCGCTGGCAGCACCGCGCGTGGGGGATACGCTTTACCTTGAAATTCAAATCGCGCGTGCCTATGCTGCTTTGAATGATTGGCCAACAGCATTGGTTGCTTACCAAGATATTTATGTCCGCACCGAGAATGACTACACCAAAGCTTATCTCGACTTTCTCATGGGGCACGCGTATTCAGCCCTCGGTCAAGATGATCAAGCCTACGCTGTTTATCTAGAAGCAGTTGAGCATTTTCCACTTTCTTACGATAGTTACCAGGCCCTGATTCTTTTGGTTGAGGCGGGGTATCCCGTTAGCGAGTTAGATCGTGGTCTTGTGGATTATTATGCCGGGCAATATAACTTGGCGATTGCAGCTTTCGACCGCTATTTGAGCGTGTCAACCGAACAGGCGGCCACAGGTTACTATTTTAAAGGGTTGTCTTATAGAGCCTTAGATTTTGCTGATCTAGCAATTGCAGCTTGGGACTTGCTTATAAAGGCATATCCGGACGATGATCGTTGGGATGATGCCTGGGAACAAATAGCCTACACCCAGTGGGCCTATCTCGATCAATATGAGTTGGCTGAAGGTACTTTGTTAGATTTCGTAGATCACAGCCCGTGGCACGCGCGCGCACCTGAGTTTCTGTTCGATGCTGCGCGTGTGGCTGAACGAAATGGGGATTTGACCAGAGCTGCTTCAATTTGGGAGCGTATAGCTCCTGAATACCCTTCAAGTGATTATGTGCCGAGGGCAATATTCCTGGCTGGAATTTCCTATTATCGCGTGCAAGATTTCAGTGCAGCATTGGGTGCATTCCAGCAATATTTGGGCACCTCCGCAGCACTTGATGATCAATCGGCAGCATATTTTTGGATGGGGAAATCTTACCAAGCATTAGAGGATGATGGCGCAGCTCAGGCCGCGTGGCGTCAAGCTGCCAACACCGATCCGACAGGATATTATAGCGAGCGCGCCCGAGATATCTTGATTGGGCGTGAACCATTTTTGCCGCCAATCATGTACGATATTGGGTTTGACGTTGAAGCAGAGCAAGCAGAAGCCGAAGCCTGGATACGCGCTAAATTCATTACGCCTGCTGAAATTAACTTTGACGGTCCAGGACTTTTAGTCGAGGATGCACGCTTGATCAGGGGCACAGAGTTGTGGAATTTGGCATTATACGATCTCGCGCTTGCAGAATTTGAATCTTTGCGTGCCGATATTCGGATTAGCCCGCACGATAATTACCGTTTGGCGAATTACCTTGTAGAGCTAGGTTTTTATGCCCCAGCAATTTACTCAGCACGAGAAGTGCTCAACCTCAACCAGATGAATGATGCCGACACAATGAACGCGCCACCCTATTTTAATCACTTGCGTTTTGGAAGTTACTATCACGATTTAATAATCCCGATCGCACAAAACAATAATTTCCACCCACTTTTTGTATTCAGTGTTGTGCGGCAAGAAAGTTTATTCTCTGGATTAGCGCGCTCTTCTGCTGGCGCAAGTGGGTTGATGCAAGTGATTCCTAGCACCGGAGCCAGCATCGCTGAGCAATTAGGCTGGCCGTTGAATTATACGGCGAACGATTTATATCGGCCTAATGTTAGCGTTAGATTTGGTGTTGATTATTTGGATTCTCAGCGCAATTATTTTAATGGCGACCTTTATGCAACCTTAGCAGCTTATAATGGCGGACCGGGCAATGCTGCCGTCTGGAAAAATCTAGCTGGTGATGACCCAGATCTATTTCTTGAAATTATTCGTTATCAAGAGACACGCAATTACATCCGAGGTGTTTTTGAAAACTATGCTATTTATCGACGGCTGTATGATCGTACTCCATGAACAGATCCCCCGAAAATTAGACCAGGAACAATGTTAATATTTACCGCAGTCGGAGGTTAAGAATGGGGCTAAAACGCAGATATACAACAGATCAAATTCTTACAAAAGTCGCGATTAGCGTAGGTATAATAAATTTAAGGAAATATGATCGCAGAAATAAGCAAAGTGTTAGGGGCCAGCGATAAAATCTACGATCGGTGGCGACGCGAACATGAGAGAATGGGGAAAAGTTAGGTAATGCAATCCGCTGCGCACCTCAAGAAGGAAAGATCACTCAGCAAATCTATTCTGAGAATGATCAAGATGTCTTGCGAGTTAAAGATACCAACTTCTGGATTGCCCCTGCGGATCGTCCCCACATTTTTTTGAAATTATTTTTCGCTGCAAAAATATTCTAGAACAAGTATATGGCAGTGGCTTAGGATGATCAATTATAAGATCGGTGGCAGAAAATCATCAGGGGTGTGTTTGGGTAGATGACCTTGAAGGAAAGAGGACAATAATTACTGTTGTATTACCGGCAAGGAATACTCTATGTTTTTCGCCTTAAAGGATCAAGCCCCCATTGGGTGGTGAGGAAACCAATGGGGACTTTGCCAAAGGAGGAAACAGTGATGAATGAAGAATTTTCTCTCCATGCCATCAATAATAATATAACAAAAATAATGGATTGTGTGGATGGTAAAAGATCATTGCTTTGATATGACCTTATTCCCTTACAGAACAGTGCCCCTGTTTGTTGGTATTGTAGGGCAAGGAAGGCAGTGTGCGCACTAACAAAACTAACAATTTTTTAGCTAACCAGAGCACCAAAGTGTAGGCGGTGTTGATCTTGCCAATTACCCGCCTTGGATCAACGCTAGAGCAACTGTTCAGTTGATTTTGATGTTTTCTCGCAGTAATATTTTTCTGGTCATGGCATTTTGCCATGGGGGGATTTGCTCAACGTTTTCGAGCGCTGGTCGTATTTGTTTAATTCGCTGTTTCCCCACGTTTGCACAGTGAGCAATTGTTCTCTTTCCAATGTTAGTGCGATTTTAAAATCTGGCTGTAATCAAGGGCAACGATAATTAAATCCAGCATAAATTTGTTGTACGTTGCTCAGGTTCAGGACAATGAAATATATTAATAAACTAATAGGGAGGTGCACTATGCTAGAAATGTGGCATCAATCTCTCGAGCGCAGCGCACAAAATCGAGCACAACAGGGATGTTGCGCATCATGTAGGTCATGCTGCCTTGCACACGTAATTTTCGCGTAGCCATCGCTTGCATAGGATCGAGATCGCCCTTGAGCACGCGCACAAAATTATCGTAGGATGCGTTGAGGATGAAAGCTGGTTTGCTGTCGAAGGGGGTTTCTTGATCAACAACAAATGCATTTCTACATGCGCCATGCCACAAATCGAAATAAAGTTGTACGGGCGCAATCAGTGGGCCGCCAGATTCAATATTGAACATGATATCGCCTTCCCACTTTCGGGCGATACGTGCATAGTATTCATCGGAATTTAATTTGTCTTTGAACTTTTGCAGCCATGCATTATCCGGGAATGTATAGGCCATAACAATCTTCCTCTCTTTCTTAACGTTGTTGAATTTCGCCAGTTAAATAATAATCACACAAAGACTGCAGTGGGCAGATATCACATCGGATTCGACGAGCCTGGCAAATCTCTCTTCCTAAACGGATTATATTCAAATGAGCCGCATAGTAGCTTTCTAGAGGAAATTGTGCCGCTAAATGTGTGTGCGCTTTTTCGACGCTCATTTTAGGGGGCCGTAGCCCTAAACGGCCAGAAACGCGATAAACATGAGTGTCTACAGGGAAGGCAGGTAGGCCGAGTGCGAACTGCATCACAATGGAAGCGGTTTTTGGGCCAACACCTTTAAATTGTAACAGCCAATGATAGGCCTCTTGTGGAGAATACGCACCCAAAAAATCTAAATCTAATTTACCGCGCAGCTCGGTGATTCTTTGCAAAATATTTTGGATACGCGGTCCCTTTTGATTGGCCAATCCCGCCACACGGATCGCATCAATAACCTGGTCGCTATCTGCATCCCGCACTAATTCCCAGGTTGGGTAGCGATCACGCAGCGAGTCGAAGGCGCGATCACGATTATTATCATTGGTATTTTGCGAGAGAACTGTAGAGACTAACTCATCGATTGCGGGCAATGGATTGCGCCAAATAGGTTCGCCATAATACGCAATTAAAGCTTGGTGTATTTTTGTTGCTCGATTCATGTTATTCGTAAAAACGAGCGTAATATTTCGCTAAACCGTAGCTAAGGCGCTGCGCAAAGAAAGTTTCTTTTCTGGGCGAGTAGGAGATTTTTTTAAGCAGCGGTGCAACCAGTTTTTGTGTGTCTTCTGGCGTGCTATTATGCTTAAATAAGGTTTCTAATCGTCCTTGGACTGATTTAAGAAATTTGCGCTGTTCTCGAACATCTTCAATGCTGATGATACCGCTTCGTCCGCCGATGATCGTGTAATCTCGGAATTGACGCGCACTTAATAAATTTAATGTTTCAATCCAGGTTTCAATATTGGCTTGGGCCAGAAAAGGTGGCTGGTGCGGTATGACAGTATCACCAATAAACAATATCCGTTTTGATGGAATATGTACCCAAGATGATCCTGATGATGGCCCGGGTTGGTGTTCGATCTGAATCTCGTCATCTCCCCAATGTAGATGTACATTTTGTTGATAGGTCATATTAGGGCGAGCCCAATGTGTACCCGATAACTCGGCGTAATGTTCCCATTCAGCGCCACGTTCGGTGTTTTGTCCTTTGAAAATTGCCGGGCGGTCTTTGAAAAGTCCAGCTGCATTTTCATGCATGAGAATGGGATATTCAATGGCCCGGCAGCCTAACAGACGATCCGTGTGGCCGTCTAAGATCACGATCAAGCGGTGGGTGCCTCGGCTTTGAGTAAGTAAGGCCGCTTTCCAGGTGCGGGCCTCATCAGTGCGGAAGGGAGTATCTATGAGTAAAGTACCCTTGGGCATTGTGATCGCGCCTAAAGTAACGCCTGCGAAAGAATTTTCATAGTAGATATGTGGTGCAATCAATTGCATTCTTGCTCCTTATTCTGGAGATGCAAAAACTTCTAATATTAATGGTACCGGGTAGCAGATCGTGTTTTCAAAAATTACCCGAATCAAATTCACGTGCTGCGCGCAGATGGGTATCAGAGTTATTTGCTAAATTATGTGACGATGATGTATTCTACTTTAAAGTGCTGCCAATTTATCGTGTGTTTGACAGAAAGCATATCGAAGGTATGACCTTTATCGTAAGATGACCGCTTCAATAATACCAGTCAATTAGGGGTTTTCATGCTGTTTAATGGGGATGATAAAGACAAAGCGAGTGCCGCCTTGTGGCGCTGGCTCTGCCCAAATTCGACCATGGTGTGCTTCAATCGTCAAACGGCAATAAGCCAACCCTAAACCAATACCCGAAATTTTTACTCCCTCGTGCAGTCGAACATATTTCTCAAACACATCCTTATATTTTTTGTCGGGTATACCTGGTCCGGAATCCTCAACCCAGAAGATCATGTTTTTCCCATCTAGCTGAGCACCAATTTTGATTTTTTCATCCGGCGGGGAGTATTTGACGGCATTTTCGAGAAAATTAATTAGCACACGTTGGATCATATTCTCGTCTACTTCTATCTCTGGTAAACCATCAAGCGAATTGCAAATGATTTCTTGAATCTTGCTATCGGCTGCCGGTAGAATGACGTCTAATGAGGCTTGTATTAAATCTTTTGGTTTTGTCAGGCTTAGGTTGGTTATGGGTTGTCCGGCTTCGAGGAAGCTGATATCAAGAAGCGAACTTGTTAAGCGCTGAATACGATTTGTGGATCGCACGGCAATATCAAATAACATCCGCATGGTGTTATCGTCTTCAATAGCTTGCATACTTCCCAATACACCCAAGCTTGAAATAACGTTGGATAATGGTGATCGGAGATCGTGGTAGATCATGGAAAGCAAATCTTCTCGTAACTGCTCAATTTCTTTACGTGAGGTTATATCCTGGAATGTCCAGTGTAAGTGCTCTTTCCTGTCAATAAGAACTGTATGCGCGTGTACTTGAATGGGTGTTTTAATATCATTCAGCGTGCTAAGTTTAGACTCATAAGAGACGGCTTCTTTGGATTCAATATATTCAAAGTTCTTTCCAACGATGTCGTGGTTTAAAACATGTAGATCATCAATGTGTTTCTGTTGAAGAGCTTCATTGGTGTAGCCTGAAGACGTTGCAGCCTGGTGATTGGCTTCGAGAATAGCACCTTCCCAATCGGTTATAAACATGGGGTCGACATTATCGTTAAAAAGATCGTGGTAGCGCCGATGTGCTGCTTGCAATTCTTCATATAACTGCGCATGGCGAATGGCAGTTCCAGCCAAACTAGCTAGACCGTCTAATACCATCAGCGATTCAGGAGTAAAATTATCTTTATTAGGATTAATGGCCTCTAAACTTCCAATGATCTCCCCACCAACCCGAATCGGAGCACATGCAACTGATTTTGTGCGATAACCTTTTTTGATATTGATTTCTTTATAAAAGCGAGCATCTTGATAGACATCGGGCACAATAACACTTTGGTCATTTTGAACTACCCATCCTGCGATACCATGTCCTAATTCGTGTTTTATGCCGACAATGTTGTACTCTTTTTCCGCTGTTGATGCTTGGTATTCAAGCTGTTTGTGCTGTGCGTCAATCAGTGCTAGGGAAACAATATTTACATCAAGCGCCTGACTGGTTTGCTCTAGAATTTGCTGCAGCACATCTTCTAATTTTAGCGAAGCCGTAATGGCGCTAGCGCTTTCGGCCAGTGCGCTCATGACTTGCACTTGGCGCTGGCTTACCGCATAAAGGTGCGCGTTCAGCACAGCAATAGCGGCCTGATTTGCAATGGATTGAACAAGGCTGAGATGCTCTTCTGTAAAAAAATGGGTTGTGGCGTGCGACAAAGTGATAACCCCAACAAGACTTTCACGGGCGATAAAAGGGGCGCTTAATGACGATCTGGCGATACGAGGGCTTTTTTTCGTATAATCTTTTTGCAGCCAGCGTTCGTCTTGACTGGTATCAGGAACCAATGCTGCTTTTTGATGTTGAATGACCCAGCCGGCTAAACCTTTTTGGATCAGTTGACCTAGTTGCTTGGTTGAGTGATCGAGTATTTTACCTTTATAGACAAGCGCTGATTCAATAGGTTCCCCCTGATTGTTCATTACGATGATGCTGCCGCTGGTGGCCCCAATTTTGTCCACGGCAAGTGATAGAACACGCTGCAAAATCTGGGGGAGATCCAAAGTTGCCGCGATTTCATGACTGATATGATACAGCAGTTCTAACATGCTCATGTGTATCCCCGCCTTTCCTTATGAGGTGCTGCTACAGTGAAAATGCTCTATTACCTAGTATAGCATAAGTACCAGGGCAGATAGACATGATTTCTTTAAGATTAAAAAGGACGCTTTATTAAAGATAGGGTAATTCGAGCAGCAATACTTCTACAGTTAGACGTGCGTTACAATTTTTCTTGATTAATATTTTGGCGCGTTCCAGTTGGTGGACCACTGTTTTTGCCGTAATATGATCTATTGATGCCGCAATATGGACGATCTCTTCTTCTCGGTCAATGTTGGTGGTTGGGATAGAAGCGCCATGAGTGCGCAGCATTACATCACGCCATAGTGAAATCCAGGTTTGTAGAACTTCGAGGGTTGTATCCTTATCTTTTGATAAAGTTTCTGCGTATTGAAAGCGTGCTACGCGATTGGCTTTTAACATGAGTTGGTGATCATCCAGCCAACCCGTACGTTGATCTGAAAACTCAGAATTTTGATGTAATTTAAAGGCATAGCCTGGGCGACCGTCTGAAATATGACTCAGCGCAATCGCATCTTCCGCAGGAATCTCCCACTTGGCTTGCAGCCCTTGCGCGGTAGTTTCCAACGATAAAGCGCGCAGAAGAATTCGCTCACAACGGGAGACAATGGTGGGTAGCAGACTTTCGGCATCCAGCGCAGTCATCAATATGATCACTTTTGATGGTGGTTCTTCTAGTAATTTTAATAAGGCATTGGCAGCGCTGAGGCTGGATTGCTCGAAGTTGAGCAAAAGGGCGATGCGATAGGGTGCCTCGTAGGGAGTTAGGGAGATGCCCTGTTGCAGCGCACGCACCTGCTCAATTTTGATCGTCCGGCTGCCTACTTCTGCGGCCACAATCGAGAGATCGGGATGCTGCATCCTTTCTATTTGTTGGCAGGTGCGGCAAGTGCGGCACGGAATACCAGCAGCTGGGGGATGGGGACAATTTAAGCTCTGGGCAATACGCAAGGCCAGGGTTCGACGTCCGATACCAGGCGGTCCTGTGATCAGGTAGGCATGGCGGACACGTTGATTGGCAATGTGCCTGCTCAAGAGATCAGTGGCCCAGGTGTGCCCGATCATTCCCCAGCTATTTGTGTCTGCAGGCATAAAGATAAGTTCCTAATATTGATAGCTGCTGCCACCGATGAATTCGCGCAACACGGAATTGGCAGGTACGGGCGAATCATCTCTGACGGGCGTAATTGCGGACAAGAATTTATAGACGCGGTCGGCGCGTAAATGTGCATCTGCTCGCAAGGGATCATCTTGGTAAATTGCTGCCCATTCAGCAAAGTCATTGAGCATTCTGTGTCTGTAGAGCGGCAGTTCATAAGGCATTGCGCTGTTGATAAGATAGTCGGCCGTGTTGATATAGGGGATAATATTGCGCATCTCGCTTGAGCGCACATAATGCCAGTGCTCTAAAGTTCTGCGTGGGTCATAGGCTCGGTGTGTTGCGTCTCGCAGCATACGCCGAATTAGACGCAGGTCTGTCCAGCGGATGAATTTGCCCTGTTCATCTTTCATTTGTAATAGTGGTTCTACATAGAGAAAGAATTTATTCTCCACGGGGAGTGCGCTGGTCATGTCGGGATACAGACCGTGCAGACTGTCAATCAGGATGATTTCGTTTTGGGATAATTTCATCGGAGTAACATCATCCTGCCGCTGCCCATTTTTGAAGTTGTAGTACGGCACGAGAATCTCTTGGCCAGCAATCAACTTTACGAGGTGTTCGTTGATCAACGCGAGGTCAAGTGCTTGAGGGGTCTCGAAATCATAATCACCAAACTCGTCTTTTGGGTGCATTTCCAAATCGAAGAAGTAGTTGTCAACATTAAGCGTCACCAACTGCAACCCTTCTTTTTGCAGCCCTTCTCCAAGTTTGGTGGTTGTGGTTGTTTTTCCTGATGATGATGGACCGGTGATGACAACTAACTTGAGCTCAGCTGATTGCTCACAAACAAGATCTGTGACGTTGTCCACGTCGATTTTATAAGCGCTTTCGGCTTCGTTGACTAGATCACAGAATTCGCCGCGTTCAATGCGTTTATTTAGGCCTGCAATCGTGTGTACATCATGATCGATGGCCCAGTTTAAAACGTACCAGATTTTAGCCCAGGGAATATTCCCTGAAGGGCGGGAACGACGGTCAGCGCTTTCGGCACGCCTGCGAGCTCTCTCATTGCGGTAGAGAATATACTCTTTAGCAACTTTGGCGTGCCCATTCTCGATCAGCACCTTTTCGACAATATCTTGGATATCTTCAATATGGGGAGGCTGGCCAGGAGGTGTGATTAACTCAAGAATTCTTACAACTTGTGTACAAAGCCCTTCAGCAATGGAACGATCGCGCCCACCTACGGAAATCGCAGTGCGGTAAATAGCATTGGTGATCCGGCTTGGCGTAAAAGGCACAATGGTGCCACTGCGCTTGGTGACGTGGGTGATTTTATTCATGTAACCTCCTTGCATAGGAGTTTGGAATTTAATTTTAGCGTAGACTACTCCTTATGGCAACATAGTTGAATTTTGAACGTCAACTTGCCCACATTATAATCTGGAAAAAATAAATGTAATCTCAGATTAGCTCATTACTTACAATCATAGTTCTACGCTATTTTATCTTTTTGGTCGCCTGATTTTTCATCCGAATGATCATAGTCGATGAAAGCCTAATCGAAATTCATGATCAGGATCACGAATCAACTGCTTTCGATGATTTGACCAAAATCGAGGCGATTGGACTTCTGATTGCTGCAGTCAACCAAACTGCTGGTGTGACAACCTTTACGCAAATGACCGACACAATCGTAGAGCACTCGACACGTGCCTTTCATGGATTATTTCTTCTCTCGTTGACACGTCTCACCCCAAAAGATACAATCCAGCCCATGGATTTTCTCCGTGGACTTAACCCGCAGCAACAGCAAGCTATCAAGGCCGATGCCGGCCCGGTTTTAGTGTTAGCCGGACCTGGTTCCGGCAAGACGCGTGTGTTAACGCAGCGTATAGCCTATTTAATAGGTTTTATGGGTGTGCGCCCCTATCATATTTTTGCGGTTACTTTTACCAATAAAGCTGCCCGTGAAATGAAGAGCCGAGTTATCAAGTTGTTGGGGCAGCAGACCTCGGGGCTTACCTTGGGTACATTCCACGGTTCGTGCGCGCGTATTTTGCGCCGCGAGGCTGAACACCTTCCTTTTGATTCCAACTATGTCATTTTTGATGCCGATGACCAGATTCGTGTGGTCAAACAGGTGCTTAAAGATTTAAATATTGATGAAAAACGGTATCGGCCACAAGGAATTCATACCAGCATCTCGCGGGCGAAAAACGAGCTTATTCTTGCAGAAAAATTCACTGCTCAGAGCTATAAAGACGAGGTCGTCAAACGCGTCTACGAGCGCTACCAACAAACCCTTTTAGCTAGTAATGCAGTTGATTTTGATGACCTGCTCTTATGGACGGCTGTTTTGCTTGAAAAAAATACAGTCGTGCGCGAGCGTTATGCCCGACGATATGAGCATATTTTGGTGGATGAGTTTCAAGACACCAATATGGCGCAATACATGCTGCTCAAATATTTAGCTTCTTATCATCAGAATATATTTGTTGTTGGGGATGCCGATCAATCCATTTATCGTTGGCGGGGCGCCGATTATCGTAATGTGCTGCGTTTTGAGCGTGATTTCCCCACCGCCAAAGTAATTCTCTTAGAACAAAATTATCGTTCCAGCCAAACTATCCTTGATGTGGCTATGGCTGTGATCAACCGTAATCCTAATCGCACCGAAAAAAAATTATTTACCGAACGAGGCACTGGGAAAAAAGTTGTTTCTCGTGAAGCTTACGATGATCGTGAAATGGCCTCTTATGTAGTTACTACGATCGCAAAGCAAGTCAGTACCAAGCGCGCCGACCCGGGTGATTTTGCCATTATGTATCGTACCAATGCGCAATCACGTGTGTTGGAAGAGGCCTTTCTGGCAGTCAACCTGCCCTATAAATTAGTTGGCGCGCAGCGCTTCTATGGCCGCCGAGAGATCAAGGATATTATTGCTTATTTGCGCCTGGTGCATAACCCTAAAGATGAAATTTCTACCCTGCGGGTGATAAACTTGCCTCGCCGAGGAATTGGCGTTAAAACTATCTCGTTATTGCGCACAACGGCCCAACTGGTCGGCGTCTCTTCGGCAGCACTGACAATGGATTTAGCACGCGGCGAGGATTGCCCACATAGGGATGCTTTCTCCCATCGGGCTGCGACATCCCTGGTGAAATTTGGTAAACATCTTTCGAGGTGGTGCAAATTGGCTGAAAATTCATCTCCACTAACGTTGATGGATCGCATCATAGAAGATATCAATTATCGATTCTATATTGACGATGGCACAGAGGAAGGCAGCCAGCGCTGGGAAAATATCATCGAACTTCGGCGTTTGGCATCGGAAAACCAAGATCAAGACTTAGGTATGTTCTTAGAAAATATTGCCTTGGTTTCCGATCAAGATACCATCGATGCGAGTGCTAAGGTGCCCACGTTGTTGACTTTACACGCTGCCAAGGGCTTGGAATTCCCAACGGTTTTTATTATCGGTCTCAACGATGGAACTTTGCCTCACATCCGTTCCTTTGATGACCCTGAAGCGATGCAAGAAGAACGGCGATTATTATATGTGGGCATTACCAGAGCTAAAAATCAACTCTATTTGTTGTATGCATTAAATCAGTTTCGCTATGGTTATACCGAGCCAGCCGATCCCTCCCGCTTTTTGGAGGACATCCCAACAACGTTTATCGAAGATACTTACCTTGGCGCTGCCACGCGTCGCACGCCTGCTTCGATGAGAAATTATGCAAATTGGGAATCGCCCACCAGCTCGGTAGAAATTGTTGAGCAAAAATACAGCGCGTCAATGCGAGTACGGCATGTCTCATGGGGAGAAGGTTTGGTACTTAACAGCAAAATAGATGATGGTGATGAAATCGTTGATATATTTTTTGACGATGTGGGGCTGAAGCGTCTCGTAGCAGCGATTGCTAAACTAGAGATCCTCTCCTAAATCCACCTGTGTAGGTGAATAGCGGCTAAATCGCGTTATAATCACATCATGTCGCCTATACTTCCCCCCCACGCCATAGAAATTATTAGCCGTAGCACCGAGCAAACCCAACGAATTGGGATGCGGTTAGGTGCTTTACTGCAAATGGGAGATCTTGTTGGTTTAGTGGGTGATCTGGGCACAGGAAAAACGACCTTGGTGCAAGGCCTAGCGGCAGGCTGGGGCTCGCTTGATCCGGTTTCTAGCCCAACGTTTGTGTTGGTCAATATTTATCGGCGCTCAGATGATGTGCGTTTGCATCATGTAGATGCTTACCGGTTGAGCGGCCCAGATGAAGCGATAGATTTAGACTTGGATGAGATGATAGCCCGCGGCCCGATGGTCATAGAGTGGGCTGATCGTATAGCAACTGCTCTTCAAAAAGACCGTTTTTTGGTGAATATGAAATGGGTTGATGAATTCCAGCGCCATTTCCTTTTCCCAGCCCACGGTGCGCGCTATCATGCCTTATTACAAGATTTTCGCACGCAAGTTTTTGGAGTTTGAAGATGTTACTGGCAATAGATACATCAACGCGAAATATTGGCATCGCCCTATACGATGGCGGGCGCGTGCTCAGCGAGATGTTTTGGAGCAGTCCAAATTACCATACTGTTGAGTTGACCCCTGCGGTGCAATCCATGTTAGCTAAAGCCCGCCTCGAAACTAAAGATCTGAAGGCTGCTGGCGTGGCACTCGGTCCTGGTTCCTTTACCGGTTTAAGGATTGGTCTTGCCTTTCTAAAGGGTTTAGCTTTGAGCCATCACATGCCTTTAATAGCAATACCCACTCTCGATATCCTGGCTTCATCTCAGCCGATTGGCTCTTATTCCTTAGCCGCGGTCCTGGAAGCCGGTCGCAAACGCCTGTCTGTGGGATGGTATCGTGTTGGTGATGAAAAATGGCAGCCCACCGGTCAATTAGATAACATGTGCTTAGATGAGTTTGCCGAGACGATCCATGAACCGACCTGGGTGTGTGGTGAGTTAAGTGATCAGGTTCGCAGCCGCTTGGAGCAGCTTGGTAAAAATGTACAAATTGCCTCTCCAGCACAATCGGTGCGCCGTCCGGCAATTCTGGCCGAACTAGCCTGGCAGCGTTGGCAAGCTGGCCATATTGATAACCCAGCTACTTTAGCGCCGCAATACTTGCATAGCGGCAGCCCGATCCCGGGATGATTATTTATCTGGAGAATATATGAGTTCGATCAAAGCTGATTTATTGGAAAAATTGCACAAACGAACAGCTAAAGTTGCTGTTTTAGGTCTGGGCTATGTTGGCTTGCCCTTTGCTACCGTCTTTGCAGAAGCGGGGTTTGAAGTTATCGGCATTGACCCTGACACTAAAAAGATCAATGCACTCGCAAAAGGAAAGAGCTATATTCAAGATGTGCCCAGTGAATTGGTCTCGAAATTAACTGCCGATGGCAAGCTTAAAGCAACCACTGATTTCTCTGTCTTGGCCGATGTGGATGCTGTAAGTATTTGTGTGCCAACTCCTCTGCGTAAAACCGGCGATCCTGATATGTCGTTCATCCTCTCGGTAGCTGGCGATCTGTCAAAATATATGCACGCTGGCATGGTGGTTGTTCTCGAGTCGACAACCTACCCCGGCACCACGCGTGAAATTCTTTTGACAAAATTGGGGGAAAATAATGACATGATCGTGGGGGTAGACTACTTCCTGGCGTTTTCTCCGGAACGAGTTGATCCTGGACGCGAAGATTGGACTACCATTAACACCCCCAAAGTAATTGGCGGCATTACGGAATCTTGCACTGAGGTGGCGACGGCTTGGTACGACCGCGCCCTAGAAACCGTGGTGCCAGTGACTTCGTCTGAAGTTGCCGAAATGACGAAACTGCTGGAAAACACCTTTCGCATGATTAACATTGGTTTGGTTAACGAACTGGCAATCATGTGCGATCGTTTAGGCGTTGATGTTTGGGAAGTAGTGGATGCCGCAGCAACCAAACCTTTTGGCTTTATGAAATTTACACCTGGTCCTGGTTTGGGGGGGCATTGCATTCCTATTGATCCGCTTTATTTATCATGGAAGCTAAAATCATTGAACTATACGGCACGCTTCATTGAGCTGGCTTCAGAGATCAACCTAGGGATGCCGCGTTATGTGCTTCGCAAAGTGCAAGATACACTTAACAAAAATAGCAAACCACTCAAGGGGAGTAAGGTGCTCGTATTGGGAGTCGCGTACAAGCCAAATATCGATGATCTGCGTGAGTCACCGGCCCTCGATGTAATTGGTTTATTGGCACAGATGGGCTCCGATGTCAGCTATCACGATCCTTATATTCCGGAAATCAATGAAGATGAAATTTCACTGATCAGTGTTCCCGATCTAATGGCTGCTCTAAAATTGGCCGATTGTGTTGTTATTATTACCAATCACAGCGATTACGATTATGCGGCAATATTAGGTGCAGCTCAATGTATCGTGGATACCCGTAACGCGCTAGGTGAGGTTGGTCGTAATCATCCAAAAGTGACTCGACTATAAGAACTAACCCCTAGAGGTAAAGATGGCTCATTATTTAGTAACTGGCGCGGCCGGTTTCATTGCCGCACGAGTAGCAACTATGCTGCTTGATGCGGGGCACACGGTTGTTGGTGTGGACAATTTAAACGATGCTTACGACGTCCGTATGAAAGAATTCCGTCTCAAGCAGCTGCAAGTACGGACAGGTTTCGAATTTCGACGTTTAGATATTAGCGATTGGGGCGCAGTGCAATCGTTAATGGCCGGCAGCCCAACCTTTGACGGTGTGATTAATTTAGCCGCACGTGCCGGAGTGCGCGCCAGCGTTGAAAATCCCTGGGTTTATATAGATACCAATGTCACTGGCACACTCAACTTATTAGAATTATGTCAGCGTATGGGTGTGCCTAAATTCGTTTTGGCCTCTACTTCCAGCATTTATGGAAACGATGCTCCATTGCCAACACCTGAAACCGCCGATAGCAGCTCTCCTCTTCAAGCTTATGCGGCCAGCAAAAAAGGTGCCGAGGCGATGGCTCATGCTTATTATAATCTTTACGACATTGATGTTTCTGTTGTGCGCTTTTTTACCGTTTATGGTCCAGCTGGGCGGCCAGATATGTCGATTTTCCGTTTTATTCGCTGGATTATTGAAGGCGAAACTCTGCTCCTTAATGGCGATGGTACGCAATCGCGCGGTTTTACTTACATCGATGATATTGCCCGTGGCGTGATTTTAGCCCTCAAAAAAGTGGGCTTTGAAGTTATCAACTTGGGTGGGCATGAAAATATCACGATCAATGCCTTGATTGCCATGATCGAGCGCCAAGTAGGCCAGCGTGCGATCATCAAGCAATACCCCTTCCCGGCCGCGGATATGATGGCCAATTTAGCCGATGTTACCAAAGCAGGCAAACTTTTAGGCTGGGAGGCCAACGTTGGCATGGAAGCAGGTATTGAGCGAGCTATCGCTTGGTATAACGAGCATCGCGCCTGGGCGGTGGAACTTGAGACGGGTAGCTGAGTATGACGGCTTAGTATTGGTTTACAAATCTAATATTTCTGACCACAGAGACACAAAGCGCATAAAGTATTCTTTGTGAACGCTGTGCGCTCAACAATAAAAGGTTTATGCTTTCCAAATTTCAAACTTTCTTTGCTCGTCTCATCGAAAATGAAGTTATTCGCCGGATATTAAAGAACTCCGGCTATTTGTTTAGTGCCACTGGCATAACGGCCGGGATGAGCATGGTGCAAAGCATATTAGCTGGCCGACTCTTAGGTCCAGCCAACTTTGGTATTTTAGGGGCCATGACGCAATTTACCAGTGTGGTCAATCGCTTTGCATCCTTCCGTATGAATGAGTTAGTTGTGCGCTATGTGGGGCATTATCAAGAAGAAGGTGATTTACAGCGTGCTGCGGCTGTTTTTAAGATGGCCGCATTCCTTGAAATTGGCGTCTCTTTGTTGGCCTTTGTCCTAATTTGGGGATTGGCTCCTTTGGGCGCGCAGTACTTTGCGCAAGATGTCACTTTGGCGCGCTGGTTTCAAATCTACGGGGGGATTGTGTTAGCGAATTTGATTTTTGAAAGTGCTAGTGGAATATTGCAGATTTTCGATCGTTTTCGTACAATCGCCATTGTTACTGTAGCTCAAGGAGCACTTACGCTGGGTTTGATTGTGGCCGCCTTTTTTTTAAAAGCTGGTTTGACATCCATTGTTTTAGCCTATATGCTGGGTAAAGTTATTTACTCGCTCTCGATTTCCATCGCGGCCCTGGTTGAAGCTCATCGAGCTTGGGGCGCGCATTGGTGGCGTACACCCATAAATGTGCTGCAATCTGAACGACGCACCTTGCTCACTTTTGCTTTTAGCACCAATCTCAGCAGTTCGGTTAGTTTAGTTGCCAAGGATAGTGAGATCTTGTGGGTTTCGGCTTTTCTTGGCCCTGTTCAAGCCGGATATTATAAAACTGCGATGGCATTAACCAATTTATTGCTTTTGCCCATTAGTCCTTTGCCAAAAGCAACCTTCCCTGAATTAGCCAGAGAAATTGCCCGCAAAAATTGGCATAATGTTCGCTACGTGCTGCGTCAGGGTTCGCGATTGGCCGCACTTTATTCTCTACCTGTTGCAATTATGTTGATGCTTTTTGGCCAAAGTTTGATCAATTGGACATGGGGTCCAGAATTTTTGCCGGCTTATCCAGTGCTTGTAATTTTGTTGATAGGCTTCACTTTTGTCAATATTCTTTATTGGAATCGGGTTGCGTTGCTCTCTTTATCTCGCCCTGTTTTTCCCACGATTGTTAATTTTGTAGGTATGGTGTTGAAGGTGACAGCTATTTTCATACTTGTGCCTCGCTACGGTTATTTGGCCTTTGCTTTCTTGTTGACTGTCTATTATTTCTTCACTGTAGGCTTAGCCGCGGTGCGAGTTTTTTCGGATTTGAACAGCCGTGCCCAAATTCCAGGTACAGCATGAGAATTGCTCTAATCGCTCCCACTTATCTGCCTGCTCGCCGAGCCAATACCGTCCAAGTGATGAAAATGGCGCAAGCCCTGACGGCGTTAAGGCATGATGTGTTGGTACTGGTGCCAGGAAAAGATGCCCACATCTCATGGCAGCAGCTTGCTCATCATTACGGCCTTACCTTGCGTTTTAACGTAACCTGGATTCCCACGACAGCCTTCATGCGCAATTATGATTTCGGTTGGTTTGTCGTGCGTCGCGCTGTTAAGTGGAATGCTGATCTGATATATTCGCGTTTGCCGCAGGCGTCTGCCATAGCGAGTTTCCTGGGGATACCAACGATCCTGGAGATCCATGATTATCCTCGTGGGATACTTGGCCCCTGGCTTTTTACTCGTTTTCTCAACGGGCGCGGCGCACGATGTTTGGTCGTGATCACGAAAGCATTGCAAGATTCACTGCGAGAGACTGCGCTGCTGCGTACAAAGTCATTGCCTGTAGTCATTGCTCCAGATGGTGTTGATTTGGACCGTTACGCAAACCTGCCATCACAAGAAGAGGCTCGCCGTGATCTCAATTTACCAGACCGCTTTACGGCTGGATATACAGGTCATCTTTATGCCGGTCGAGGTATTCAACTAATTCTCGAGATGGCGGCTCAACTTCCAACAATGACCTTTCTAATCACAGGAGGCAACTCTGCCGATATAGAGCGGATTCGTGCACAGATTAATAATGAAATGCTCGATAATGTGATAGTGATGGGATTTATCCCCAATGCCGAATTGCCGCTTTACCAGGCTGCCTGTGATGTATTGTTAATGCCTTATCAGAATACAGTCGCCGCATCTTCGGGAGGTGATATTGCGCGTTATCTCAGCCCGATGAAATTATTTGAATATTTGGCCTGTGGACGAGTGATCATATCAAGTAATTTACCTGTCCTTCTCGAAGTGCTCAATCCTGCTAACGCGTTACTTTTACCTTCTGATGACACAAACGCTTGGATTGAAGCTTTGCTTGCACTTCAAGAGAACCCTAGACAACGAGAAAAATTGGCAGCACAGGCTCATTTTGACGCGCAACAGTATTCTTGGCAGGCGCGGATTGAAAAAATTATGGAGTCCCTAATATGATAGTACGGTGGCGTTGGCCGCTTATTGCAGGCTTTTCCTTACTTCTTTTGTCGTTCGGTTTAGCTTGGATATCATCGGATTTCGTATCAATTCAAGGCTGGATGTCTTTTTTCCTGGTCAATCTTTTAGCAGTCGGCTGCATATTTGGGAGTTGGCGCGTCCTCAAAAAGACTGAGCGAAGTGTTCCTCAATGGGTGTTGAGATTGGTGCTGGGAGCAGCCCTGCTCCGCTTGATAGTGGGCGCATTTTGGTTGGTCGCTTTGCCCTCGTGGGGCTATAGCGGCGAAGTTGAATCTGCCGGCTATGTTATGTCGGATGCCTATAAGCGCGATACCGCGGCATGGCAATTATCACAATCAGAGCAATCACTATTTGATGCTTTCAATGGCTATCGATCAGTTGATCAGTATGGCGGTTTGCTATTCTTCAGTGCAGCGCTCTATCGTAGTATTGGTGGAACAGCACATATGCCCTTGCTGTTGGTTGTTTTGACTGCTTCTAGCTCTGCGTTGGCTGTTTTTTTCACTTGGGGTTTTGCCCGGCGTGCCTGGGACAAGGATGTTGCAAGATTAGCTGCTTGGGGCTTAGCTTTATATCCAGAAGCAGTACTCTTGGGAAGTTCGCAAATGCGCGAAGCTTTTACGGTAACATTGGCTGGTGCTGCCCTTTATGGCCTGATCTTGATATTTCAGCAGCAACCAAGAATTGGTTCGGCAACCATGTTGCTGGCCTTAACGCTAAGCATGCCGCTTTCTCCAACCTTTACTTTCTTTTTAATTGGTGTATTGGCAATCGTGGCAAATTTTCTTGGCGAGCAGCGTTGGTTTGCCAATTGGCGAGTTTGGGTTGGCTTGGGGGTATTAGTAGGGATTGGCATGATCGGCGTATTTCTATTTGGCGATGAACTTATGCCCGGTGAGGCGTCCAACCCGCTGGTATCAATGCAGCAGTGGGTTAAGGATACTGCCCGTTGGCAAGCTTATATTAGCTCACAAACATCGGGTTGGATGCATAAAATTTTTACGAATACGCCGACTCAAATGCACATGTGGATTTTGGTTGCTTATGGTGTTGTTCAACCCTTCTTGCCTGCGGCACTTTTTGTAAAAGGGGCGGCTGTTTGGTGGGGGATAGCTATTTGGCGTGCTGTGGGCTGGTCAGCACTCTTGTTGTTGTTGATCTATGCTCCTATCCGAGCGCTGGGTAGATTGAACCGATCTGTCGCCCTGGGTGCGAGTATAGCTGTCTGGATGGTCATTCTTGTTGCAGCCTTGTTGGGGGGTGGAGACCAGTGGGATAATCCACGTTACCGGGCTACTTTTGCAGGATTGCAAATAGTTTTAGCGGCCTGGGTATGGGTAGAGCAGCGTCGTGATCCTGATCCCTGGATGCGGCGAGTGCTTGTTGGCATGGGGTTTGTTTTTCTTTGGTTCGTTCCCTGGTATATGCGCCGCTATATCCCTGCCTTTACTTGGCCTGTTGTGGACTTGTTCAAAACGTTTGGCTTAGGTTTGGCCAGCGCTGTGTTATTTGTAGTTTGGGATTGGGCTAGATCTGGATCTAATAATTAGGCGAGATATAATCCTTTTGAAGTTGTTTGCAAGGAGTTGCGATGCCAACTGCAGTGATTACAGGGGTTACGGGTCAAGATGGTTCTTATTTGGCTGAATTTCTACTTTCAAAGGGGTATCGGGTTATTGGCATGGTGCGCCGCTCTAGCACCGTGACTTTTGGTCGCATTGAGCATATTCAAGATGATATTGAAATTGTTCAGGGTGATCTTCATGACCAAAGCTCGTTGGTTTCGGTTATGGAAGAGTATCAGCCCGATGAGGTCTATAACCTCGCGGCGCAATCTTTTGTACCTACGTCATGGAAGCAGCCCGTGCTTACCGGTCAGGTCACGGCTTTAGGGGTGACGCGCCTATTAGAGGCTGTGCGGTTGGTCAAACCGGATGTTCGTTTTTATCAAGCTTCTTCGAGTGAGATGTTTGGCAAAGTGCTTGAGGTGCCGCAATCGGAAAAAACCCCTTTTTACCCGCGCAGTCCTTACGGCGTAGCCAAAGTCTATGGGCATTGGATTACCGTAAACTACCGTGAATCTTACGATCTTTTCGCGTGCTCGGGGATTTTATTCAATCATGAAAGCCCTCGCCGCGGGTTAGAATTCGTTACCCGTAAAATTACCCATAGCGTGGCCCGTATCAAACTGGGTTTTGCTAAAGAACTGCGTTTAGGCAACCTGGAGTCCCGGCGTGACTGGGGATTTACTGGTGACTATGTGGAAGCGATGTGGTTAATGCTTCAACAAGATCAACCGGATGACTATGTGATCAGCACGGGAACAACACATGCTGTGCACGAATTCTGCGATGCAGCCTTTTCACACGTTGGTCTGGACTATCACGATTATGTTGTTCAAGACCCTCGTTTTTACCGTCCAGCTGAAGTTGATTTGCTGGTAGGAGATCCGACGAAAGCGCGCCAAAAATTGGGTTGGCAGCCTCGACTAGGATTTGACCAATTGATCCAAATGATGGTTGATGCCGATTTGAAATTGTTAGCGAAGGAAATTATTTAATGACTTTGCAACAGCGCTTTGCGTCGTTACGATCCATGCCATGGCTTGCTGAGGGGCTAGCTTTCTTGGGGGCATTATTGTATTTAGTGCAATCTTGGATTTACGCGCATACTCAGGCCTCAGTCTTGGATGAAGGAGCTTACTTAGTTAAAGGCTTCCTGTTTGCGACGGGACAATATGCTCCATTTCAGGAATATGGTCCATCTACAAATCATATGCCGCTGTCATTTCTGATACCAGGATATATTCAGGCTTGGTTTGGTCCTGGGCTGCGCGTGGGTCGATACTTTTCAATTGTCCTGGGAATATTAATGATATTAGGGTTGTGGATACTTGTTCGAAGATTATCCGGTCGCTGGTGGGCTGTAATTGTTGTTTGGTCTGTGGCATTAAACCCCGCGCTTCTTAAGATTTATAGCAAATCAACTTCACAAGTTTTGATTGCTTTTATGTTGACATGGGTTTTAGTATTGACTTTAGGAAAAACGCAGCGGTTATGGCAGCTAATTCTTGGAGTTGCCTTGGCAGCGGCCATGATTGTCACACGTGTAAATATGACCCCGGTATTACCACTTTTATTGGTTTACATTTTCTGGGAAAGAGGTAGGGTTTATGGAATACTTAGTTTTTTTGCTGGTTTAACAACTGTTATTATTCTGCACGCGTTCTTTTGGCCAGGCATTTTACGGTTATGGTCATCTTGGTTGCCAAACCCGATACCACAATTACTAAGTCCATGGTTGCCGTCTTTTTCTAATGATGCAATAAATGCTTGGGATCCGGCAGTATCAATGGAAAGTAGATTGCTGAGTTTTTGGTATGGCGTGCGGGCTCACTTTGTCTCAATCATTGCAGCCGGAGGAACTTTTCTGTTATGGCCAGGGAAAAAAGCATGGAAAACATCAGGGAATTTCCGAATTGCAGTTTTTCTCTCTTTCCTTTTCTTCATAGAATTTGCGGCCCACTTTTGGGCCTCGTTAATGCACGATTATTGCGTTTTTTGTTTTACACCGTATACGGCTTTCTTCTCTTTATTGGGTTTACTTTTAGCACTCCTTTTTTTTTCATCCTGCCCGCAATGCACTTCCAGATTCCGGATGTTTTTGATCAGTTTATTTACTTTAGTCGTTACTACTGGCGTAGGATACGGGACAAAAAAGGATTTAGGAATTGTGCTGTTGAATTTTCAAGTACCTAGGATAGAAAATTTTCATTTATTGCCAGGTACGGTTGATTTATGGGGGATTTTTGCTAATAAATTTGGTTGGAGTTATGATTTTTTGACACGTTTATTGCCCGCTATGGCAGGATTACTTGTTGGCGTGCTTATGATTTTGACCGCATTCGTACTGGGGCGCATTTTTGTTCGTAGAAATATAATGTCCAATAATTATTTTAGTTTGATTAGTTTTGGCCTTCTGCTCTTTGCAGGATTGGTTCTTTCTCCAACCAAGGTGTTAGGAGGAGGTAAATTAGATATTTATGATTGTGGTGTTGATGTGCTTTCAAGTTATGAGCTAGCAGGTGAACATTTAGCGGCAACAATTCTTGATGGATCAAACATTTATTGGCAAGGAGGACAATCTGCGGTTCCTTTGCTTTATTTACCAAACACAGAAATTCATCCTGCGCAATTAAATGGGGAATACACCTTTTTCCTCTCTGGTGATGATGAAACTTTATTGAAATTAGGTTATTGGAGTAATTCCATAGCTCAAAAATGGTATAGTCAAGCTGATATTATCTTAGTTAAGGAACAACAATATAAAGAGAGTGATGGTTTTGAAGTACTATCGATCACGCCCCCTTTAGTAGACTACTGCGAAGAATCACGACTATATATTTTGCAGCGAGTACGTTAATTATTAAATCACATATAGATGGATATTTTGGTTAGTTAAATTATTAATTTGATTTGCATGAAGTCGCAATGACTGCATCAACTTTTCAGTTAAGGACGTCGGTTGTGCAATAATATCCTTAGTTGTTCTAATTAATATCTTCCTTGCTATTAAGATCTTGTTGTTCACCAAATTAAGGCCAGCCCATTTGTACAATAGTACGCATAGCTATTGGGTAAAAGATTGATGCTGAAGACATGTGTAGTTGGTATTAATGTTGTGCGAGACGTGCGTGGTATCGTTTTATCTGGTGTTGCGCTCGGCGAAAAATGTGTCGTTGTTGATATTACCATGGTAACATTTTGTCCCTGTACATTCGTTGATGTGCGTTCTACCTGTAAACTTGCCGCTATTTTGGCGTAGAAGACGGTTGACAGTATATTTTCATTGGCATTCAATGCCGCTTATTCGAATGACCTAGAGAGTTAATTATGTATCTATCGATTGTAATTCCTGTCTACAATGAATCGCAGAGCTTGGTTGAGTTGCACCGGGCACTGCATCAAGCATTGAGCGCGCTTTCGATATCTTGGGAGATAGTTTTTGTGGATGATGGCAGCACAGATGACAGCCTGAAGGTATTAGAATCCTTAGCTGAAAATGACAGTGAAAACACTCTTGTGATTGCTCTTCGGCGCAACTTTGGACAAACAGCGGCTATTGCTGCAGGCATTGACTACGCCCAGGGTGAGATTATCATTCTCATGGATGCTGATCTTCAGAATGACCCTGCTGATATCCCCATGATGCTGCAAAAAATTGATGATGGTTATGATGTTGTCAGCGGTTGGCGTGTTAACCGTCAAGATACCTTTATGACCAGAACCTTACCATCCAGATTGGCGAACGGGTTGATTTCTAAAGTGACTGGGGTTCAATTGCATGATTATGGTTGTACTCTTAAAGCTTACCGCCGAGAAGTGATCACGGGATTTCGCCTTTATGGTGAGATGCATCGCTTTATCCCAGCTTATGCTGGTCATGTTGGGGCCAAGATTATTGAAGTCCCCGTGCAGCACCACCCAAGAAAATTTGGACAAACAAAATACGGTCTAGAGCGTACGCTCAAGGTACTCCTAGATCTCTTCACGGTAAAATTTTTAATCAGTTATGCACATAAACCGATTTATTTGTTTGGTGGGGCTGGGTTGCTGTTTTCTTTCGGAAGCGTGAGCATGTTTTTGTTTTTGCTGATACGTAAATTATGGCAGGGCACTTCTGTATTCGCATCACCGCTGTTCCCCACCGCTGTCATGTTGATGATCATGGCTTTCCAAGCGATATTAATGGGCTTGATCGCTGAATTATTGGTGCGTACATACCATGAATCCCAACGTAAGCGGACTTATACGATCCGGCGAGTAATTAATACCGATCGAAAACCATAATA
>PVMK01127582.1_pt1 | contig 47829 bp, 42 predicted proteins | sample 1853481 | NCBI WGS metagenome assembly PVMK01 (sample SAMN08533507, study PRJNA380276) | Marine sediment metagenome, whole genome shotgun sequencing project.
GAAATTCATTTTGAGATAGAGGAGTTACAGTTGAACTACAACTACTTTCTAAAGAGGTAGTAGGCATTCTTATATATAAATTCATACCTTGATATATACGTCTATTCCCTTTTGGCCACATATTTGCGTTCTTTAACCAATATTGTCCTGTGGATGGTTTATACGCAAATCCAGCACATCCAGGAGTTTCTATACATTTTTGTTTAATTTCCTCAATATTATTTGAACTACCACTGATTATATCATATCCAGCCGAATCAAAATTATTTATTAGTTGAAACTCGCTAGGAGTATTTGTAACCCCTTTGCGTGCCATATTATCAGGGATTCGTTTCGCTTCAAGATTATCAGTAATATGAAATGTTTGATTTAGATTAGCGTTACTAGCATTATCAGTATTATAAATAGCATATGCTGTGTATCCAGGTATCCAACCGAAAGTTTCATTCCACCAATGATTTCCTCCTGTAACACCAAATTTACCCGAAACATTTCGACCCATTCGATTACCAGCGCTATTACCAGCGACAGAACAAAGAGATGTTTTTACAATTCCACTTCCACCCATACCACTGCCAACATAACATCTAGTTGTATTATTACCATTATTTGGTCCTAACGCAAAGGAATTAGATCCTTTATCAGCAGCTCTTTGTTGACACTGTTCATATGTAGCATTATTTCCCAAATCGAGTTCGTGCCCCTCAGGAACATTAGTTGAACATTGACTAAATCTTAAATTGGTAGTAGTATTTGGCTTGGTTACAAAAACATTTTCTCCTGCATGTTCACATGATTGATTTTCAATCATATTACTTCCTTTAATTAATTCTTGACCCCCCATCTTTATAATGTTGCCTAATGGTGCTGTATAAATAGAATAATCTTGTCCTTCATCAGGGACAACATTTTGATAAGTAGTCCCCCAATTGGGAGGACAACTATTTTGTCCTTGTATAGAATTCGCTATTGTTGGACTGGGTAAAAGTTTGGAAACACCCCGAGCCGTAACATAACTTACAGCACCATTTGACTCTCTAATATATTTATTAGCGAATTTATTATTCGATTTATTACTAGCACTGACATATTTTCGAGAATTATCCAATCTATCTTCAATGGCTTGATTATAAGCCTGTAATTCTCTGTTATATTGTGTCTGAAGCTCTTTTAGTTCTTGGAAATCATCAAGATTTTTTTCGATAACTGGTCCTCCACAACTTTGTTTTGTTAAATTAATATTAAATTCTTGTCTTCTATTTGAATTTAATGTAGTGCTCCACGCAGTATTTTGATTTCTATCAATCAAAGAAACAGTTGTTCCATTTAATCGTTCTTGACAACAATCAGGGCGATTATAAATAACAATTTTTTTAACATTTACTAATTTACCTAAATCAACTTCCCACCATCCACCACTTGTTGATGAAGAGCAAGCACTATTAGGCCATGCTTCCGTTGCTGAAACATTTCCATCTAAAGCCATATATGGATTTGTTCCTTGATAATATGAACTCATTGTTGCTGTAGGAGTTCCAGGAAGTCTTTCTCTTACTCTACACATATGATTATCCCCTCCTTCACCAGTAACTACAGGATCTCTATAAATCCAACAATTTGGATTCAAACCTTCAGTAGATTTCTCCGTTTGTATTTCCCAAGCAGAACATTTTTCTCCATTAGACATACCAGAATTATTATTACATCTTTCTTCACATTCTCCAGTAGTTATTTGTCCCATATACATTGAACCAGGTGAACCAACAGTCTTACCGACATTAGTATCTTTCCTACACATACCATCAGTAACACTATATGTATTGGAATAATTACTATTATCTCTAACTAATGCTACATTAATTCCATTTTCATCATATACTTCAACTTGTTGAATTGTTAAAAAATTACCTGATTGGTTTAATTTAACATACCGAATTTTATCCGTTTCACACATTACCATTTGTCCAGGGTCAGCACCTTGTGGAATGTCGAAATTTGATGGGTTTTTTTTTGAGTTAATCTTGATATAACATCAAATCCTTCAATACCATCTAAATCTTTTTTAAGATTTGTTTCTTGTTTTTTTCTATTTCTAACATAAAATTCACCATCTTTGACAGTTTTTGACATTATTAATATATTATTATAATAAAAAATATATTAATTTATTTATAACGGATCAACCATTAATGTGGATAAATATTTCCAAAAAGCTACTCCATAAGATTCAGCTTGTTTGTAATAATATTTAACAAAAATTAAAATCCAAATTCCGACAAAAGCATAAGCTATTGGTGATATACTTTCACTAGGGGAACCGATTATATGAGATGCTAAGAATAATGATATTATTACTAATAATATCCATAAAAAGTAGATTGAATAATTAGATTGTTGTCTGAAATCACTGTCTTCTTCTTCTCCAATAGCGTCGGGTTGTAATAAAAGGGCATTGATTCTTTTTCTATCTCGTGCTAATTTATCCAATAGGTTAGATAATTCATTGTTAGTCGTTTTCCTAGTTGTAGTTAATGAATTATTTACTTTCTCTAATCCAATATTATCTTCTTTGGATTGGTCGATTAAACTTTTTATTTCTGTTTGAAGTTGTTTCATCTGATTTAAAAGTGTTTCTCCTTCAGAGCCACCTAATCTAGAACTTCCATTGGGGGCTAATGATGTTATTATTCCATCTTGATATTGTGGATTGGTGGCTCCCCCTTTTACTCCACCGTAACATGTTTGTCCCCATCTTCCTTGATCGGTTGTTGTATTGTATACAACACTAGAATAGGCTGTATCTTTATCTTGAACTGCTTTTACTTTACATTCATCAATATTTTTACCTTGTCCTAGATATTTCCAATTATCATTACTAGATTTTGGGCTTGTGATAAAGCTCCCAGTCATATAATTTTCATTAGGAATATTATCCCAATATCCGCCAGATGATTCTGGAGTATGAACATAAATAGCGTCATTTGTATTTGTTATATAAAAATTTTCCGAATTATCAGGATCACCTGATACAGTTGCTACACCAGAGGCGGTATTATCGGCTCTTACCCACTTAGATGTTCCTAACATATCTGTTTTATAAATATTTCTAGTCATTCCAACAGCATAAACATATTTATTAGATGTGGCATTTATCCAATAAAATTGCCAGTTTTTGTTTTCCAAATCTTTTCCATGAACCAGTTCCATTAATTGGCCTCCACCACGCATATTTATTAGTATCAATACCATATACATATTGGTTACTACAACTCAATTGAACAATTGGAGGACCTATTTTACTAGGATCAGGTTGAACAATACCTTCCAAATATAAATCTTCTCCCCAACCGGCATTTGCATCTATTCTAGTAACAGTTAACTGATTTCCATTTACCTTTACACTAAATCTATCACCCCAACCAGGATTTTGAGCATTTACCTGCCATTTATTAACAGTCATATCATTATGTGGTAGTGTTACTACTTTATTATTTGTATTTGAAGGGCCTACATGAATAGGAATATAACTAGAACCATCAGTAGTATTATATACAGTATTACACCACCCCCCTCCTGTAATTTTATTATCTTGGTCACATGTTCCTAAACTAGTTATTCTATTCCAATCACTTCCACAAAAACATTGCCCAGCATGACCATTACCATCCTGTAAGCTAAAATATTTTTCTCCTTGACATTGTTGATTACAACCAGCTTTAGTATATATACCTTTATATGTCGGTAACATTCTGTTTCCATTATCTTTCCAATTTCCAAGAGCTGTCCATCCTATTTTTTTTTCAGGAATAGATACTAATGTAAATTCTCCATTACAAGGCTGTTTACAAAACCAAACTGAATTTCCTTCGCCCCCTACTACCCCATACATATCCTCCTCCTTGAGAAACACTTGAAGCTTTACCTGGTATATTATTCCAACTACCAGTTCCATCTTGATTCATTTTATAGATATCACTATTCGAATTTACTCCCCATACTTCAGATTCTCCACCAGTTAATTGTTTTAAACTTCCTCCTGGACTTATCCAATTGTTATCCGAGCATGGTTTTTTACATTTGAAAATCGCATCATTAGAATTAACCCCCCAAATATAATCTTTACCAGCAGCACTAATTTGTTTTAAAGCACCTCCTATTCTTCTCCAACCTCCACTAGGTGGCTTACGATTAACAGTCTCTGATTTTATTAATGTATCATAAGCAGTTTGCATAGAATTATATTGCTTAATTTTCATGTCTAATTCTTTGGCTAAAACTTTCGATTCAATTAATGTTTCATATTTACCAGGTTTTTCATTAATCACTGTGTCAACAAACGACATTATTATATATATAGTTTTATAAGAAATAAATATATAATTCATTTAAACAATAGTAATTGAATTGCTAGTAACAACAACTTTATTGTATAAATATACTATGAATAATAGAGTAAATACAGCAACTATAACATAAGATATACCCGCAATTTTTTTAGAATCAGAAGCATAAGCAGCCATTGATAAACTAATTATTAAAAACATTAAAAGAATCCATATTAATAAAAAATAATAATTGGATGTCATTCTGAGGTTGGAATCTTCTTGTTCACCGCCAGCAGTAACTAACATTCTCTTATTCTTTGCTAACATTAAATTATCTTTATCAATTTGATCAATATAGGTATTCATTTTACTTCGCGTTTGAGAAAGCTGATTATTAATACTTTGGTCTTGAGTAGAGAGAGAATTAATTTCTTTTGTAATAGCTGCTGCTTGAAATTTCAATTTAATATTTAATTGATTTAATTGTTTCCAAATTGTAGGATTAACATCTAATGACATACAAGGTTCAACTGACGACATAGAATTACCTGACGGGATAGCATTATAAGCATCGTTAGATAATTCCAGAATATTCATTTGAGCACATGAACTAGACATTTTGGTTCCTTCAGGGAAAGAGTGTTTATAACCTTGAATATCAACCCAAGCCATATCTCCACTGTCAGTATTTTTAACTACTTGGCCAGCAGCCCCACAAGGAGTTCCAACATTCATATTAGCGCCGCGTGTTAATTGACTAGGAACCTCGCCTGGTAATTGTTCGTATCCAGCTGGGCAACCCTCTGGATTACCATCATTCCAAGCATCACCGGAATACCAATAATAATTACCAAAATTATTAACATAATAGATACCCCCACTAGAGTTTTTAATATTTTTACCTAAATAAGGAGATACTTCATTTAATTGGTTTTTTCTATTCATTAAATCTTCACTAAATTGTTTATAAACTTGATTATATTGAGCTATTGTTTTATTAAATTCATTCTCAATACTTTGTAATCCTTCTACAGTTTTTTTGTCCTTGAGAGATAATCCGGATGAACCATTTAAACCTTCAATAAGAGAACCCTCTTGGATTATTTTTAAATGTGGTTTAACTATATCATCTACTTCTTCATTATAATTTAAAATTGCCTTTCCTTGTTCTAAATTATATTTAAATGTGCCATTTCCTTGAGTATTAAACATTTTACTATAAACTATAAACAGAAAAATGTTTTCTATAATGTAAAATTAGACAGATTGGTTTAATTTATCTTTAATTTTATCATAAATTGTCATTAATATTTTTTCAATAATAAGTCCTAATACTAGTACGACTAATATAGCCATAATATTTTGTTTAAGATCTAATTTAAAGCTACGATAAAAGATTCCACATCCAATAATACCAATTAGCATAACAATAATTATTCTTATTTGTTTTCTATACCAATCGATTTCATCATCGAATAATCCTTCCGCTGTTAAAGAGGACCGTTTTAAATCCCTTACATCATTTTTCAGGTTAACATTTTCTGTTTGGAGGATTTCAATTTCCTTAGTTAATTCATTGGAAAGCTGTTGATTGACATCAATTTCAACCTCCATTTTATTCTTAAGAACAAATCCTTGTGAATTTATTTCATTTACTACTGATTTAACATGTTGAATTTCTTGAGCAGCAATTACATTTTTTGGATTTTGTAAATAGGAAACATAATGAGGAACAAAATTTTCTAAAATTAAAAAAAATCTCTGATTTAAATTTGTTAATTGATTTTTTGTTTGCTTAATAATTTCCATTATATTTATTACTGAGAACATATTCTATAATAATCGGCTGTAATTGCTGTTTTACTAGGTCGGATTATTTTACAAATTTGACCTGGACGAAGTCCAATTGCGATTGCTACAGGGTCATATCTAGATATTTGTGGAATTTCACTATCTTTACTAACATTAAAAGTTTTTTTGAATTCTACAACCTCTTCATCTTTTAAGATTGTATGCTTTGGAACATATTCGTGTTCTAAAATATTGAATTGAAGTCTATCTAAATTATAAATAATAATAAAGATTCCTTCTTGCTCCCATATTTCATTTAAAATATTGAGTAAAGGGTCATGTGGGTCTTGTTTAATAAGAATCATTAAAGTATCTCCCTTATTTAATACTTGTTCTAAATTATACAAGTCATCTATGTAATCATTAATATTTTCACGCCTGAGAGTTTTTGCTAAATGGTATTTTACATAAATTTTATCAGACTTTTCATTCTTTGACATTAACATATCCAACTGTTTATTATTATTCATAATGTGGACTTCGTTAACACTAAATTCTTCATAATCTTTGGTGTTAAATCCTTGCTCTTGTAATAATTTTAACAAAACTGTTCTGGATTTAAATAACGACGATGTAGTTTGACTAGACTGCGACATTCTTATTTATAATACAAAATTATATTTTTATTTTGTTTCAATTTTATATTATAATAATTAAAATTTAATTGTTTTCTTCTCACTAGATTCATTTTCTTCGTCTTTCTTTTCTTCTTCTTTTTCATTTAAATTATCATTTATTATTAACTCAATTCCATCATCCCTTTTAGTTTTTGTTTTTTTTAATAATTCTGTAATATTTTCAACTTCTTTATTATCTAGTGTTGTATCTATTTCTATTTCAGGATTTATTACTTGATTATGTGTTGTTTCTATAGAATTATTATTTGGCATAATAACCACAGGTTTGTCAGAATCTAAAACAACTATTTTTCCTCCACCGGTATAACTATTTGGCAAAGGAGGAGGAGGTCCTGATGGAGAAGCTGGGCGATACTCGGGACTTTCTGTAGGATATGGTGGAGTTTCATTCGGTCCATAAAGAGGACTTGTTGGTGGGGTTCCAGTTGGTGTTGTTGGAGCATAAAGAGGACTTTCAGGAGCATAGGGTGGTGAATTAGGGTCATATATTGGTGAATTAGGATTATAAAGAGGACTTCCAGGAGCATAGGGTGGTGAATTAGGATCATATATTGGTGAATTAGGATTATAAGCAGGACTTCCAGGAGCATATACTGGTGAATTAGGGTCATATGCTGGTGAAACTTCTCGTTCTCTTTGAACTTTATCCATAGCAATACTCCAATTATTAGGAACTTGATTAATATTTAATGATTCAATCATAACATTAGGAGGAATGGGTGTTCTATCAATCATATAAACCATTGCTTTTGTTTTCCATCCAGCAGGATAACGGTTTGGTAATTGACCATCATTTTCTCCAACAAACCATACTTCTGTTGTATCGCCTTTAGTATTAAGAATAATAGACTTATAGGCTTCACCTCGATCTTCATCATAACTATAATAAGACCATCCAAGTGCTTCAGGTTCTAAGGTAATGCTTTCTTCTTTGGGAAATTCAATAGGTTCGTTAACAGCATCCGGAGTTTCTAATAATGTATGTTTCCATGCTTTATCTTTGTTATCTCTATTAATCTTTCCAATTTCAAGTTTAATATCAGCATCTTCATCTTCATTCTTAGTTAGTTTTGCTATATTATTAGAGAATCCAAGTGATGTTAATTGATCAATATTATCTTCGGTTATTAATCGCATTTGAATATTCATTGCCTGTAATTCTTGAATTAATAATTTAAAGGCATATGGTATTCTTAAAACACTAAAATTTCTTCCATATTTGGATATATTTTCAATATTTAATTTTTTATCAACTGTTGTATGGAACTTAATAGGTCCGTCAGACATTGGACTCAAAAATAAATTTTGACTATTGTTATAAATAGCAATAGAACCAGTATTATTACAAACTGCCATAAAATATTCATCACCTCTATTTAACATAGATTCTTGTAAAAATCCAGCAGCTCCATGAGCAATAACACCATCTCGTTCCATTTCTCCTATTCTTAATCCACCATCATTTGCTCTTCCTCCAACAGTTTGTCGTGTCAAGCTAGTCTTTGGTCCTCGTGCTCTATGATTAATTTTATCTTTAACCATATGTTTCAATCTCATATAATAAGTAGGACCAATATAGATCTCAGCATCTAATTGTTCACCATTCATTCCATTATATAATATCTGATTTCCTGTAGAATTATAACCATTTTGAGTTAATATTTTTCCAAATTTATCGTGTTTTGAACCTTTATTTATAAATGCGGTACAATCACCATAACCACCAACATTTAAACAGGCTTTTCCCATTAAAGTTTCAACTAATTGTCCAATAGTCATTCTAGAAGGTAATGCGTGAGGATTAATAATAATATCTGGTCTAACACCATCATCAGTAAATGGCATATTTTCTTCTGGAATAACAAGTCCAACTGTTCCTTTTTGACCACATCTACTACAAAATTTATCTCCAATAGCAGGGATTCGTTCCTCTCTAATTCTTACTTTTGCTAATCGGAACCCTTCTTCATCTTCAGTCATAAAAGTTTTATCTACTACACCCAATTGTCCCTTCTTAGGATAAGTTGAGTCATCAACACTAATATTTGGGTCGGATAAATTAGTTTTAACCTTTCCAATGATAGCTGTTTTATCGTCTACAGGAACATTCTCTTTAATGAGACCATAACCATCTAATTGACTATAATCATAACCATATTTTTTACCATCTACTGTAGTGTTTTCAATATTTTGAAAATGTGAATCAATAGTGCTATCACCTACCTTTGAACTTTCTTCACGATTTTCATACATATTATAGTAGGTTGTTCGAAACATACCTCTCTTAAGCGAACCTTCATTAAATAAAATAGAATCTTCAACATTATAACCTCCGTAAACCATAATAGCAACAATTACATTCTCTCCATATGGATGTTCTTCATTATTAATGAATTGTAAATATCTACTTTTAACAAGAGGTGTTTGTCCATAATTTAAAACGACTCCCATTTTATCAATTCTACTAAAAAAGTTTGAACTATATAATGAGACTGCTTGTTTTGCCTGGCCACAAAAGAATAAATCTCTTGGTAATTGATTATTTTCTGGGAATACAATTTGATTACCCATAACTCCTAATAATAACGATGGATGAATTTCAATATGTGTATATGGTTTATTATCTTCAAAATCGTAATCATTTGAAATTAAAGCAGTTTCTTCTTCTGCTGTATCAAGATATTCGATAACAGCTTCGGTATTGTCTAATTTTTCGAAATCTGTTGTATCGTATAAGTCATTAATTTTATAAAACTCGCAAGTGTTTAAATGGTAATCATCTATTTTTTTCTTAGCAAATCCACTAACGAGATTAGACCATGAGAAAGTATTATTATTGATTTTTTCCAATATTTCTTTTCTTTTGAAAGCGGGTTTTTTATCATCAACATAAAAAACGGGTCTACATAATCTACCAGAATCAGTAAAGATAATGAGTTCATTTTTTTTAATATTCCAACTAATGCTGTTATAAATAGGTATTAATCCATTTCTCTTATATTTTTTAACAAGTCGTAATGTTTCCTGTGGATTATTAACAGTACCAACCCATGAACCATTAATAAATATTTTAGTAGCACTATATAAATAGCTATTACTACATTCTTCTAATAATTTCATTTTACAAATACTTCTCATAAATTTCATCATAGGATAACCGGAACAACCACTGGTAATATGTGTAGAAATAGACATATGTTTATGAAAACCAACATTACCACCATCTGGTGTATCTACTGGATCGATAATTCCCCATTGTGAACCATGAAGCAATCTAGGTTTAACTACTTTGGCGGTGGAATCCATAGGGAGATTAATTTTTCTTAGATGAGAGATAAAACTATTATACGAGAGTCTATTAAGACCTTGAACAGCACCTAATTTTTTAGTATGCTCTTGAGAGCCCCAGTTTCCTTTAAATGCCTTTTTAAATCCAGTTTCAAGAACACGCTCATTAAAAATTTTTTCATAGTTGTTAGTAATAAGGTCTTTAAAACTTTCATTTTGATAAACAGTTTTAGATTTTTTTAAGTTATATTCAGTATCTAAGCGTAATTTAATATTATCTTGTTGTAATTTGAAATATTCTTTAAATAAGTCATATAACATAGTTCCTGGGACTTCAACGCGTTTGAATCTAAAACTATCTCTATCTGTTGGAGCTTCCATTTTGGTAAATACAAGTAATAGACTGTTCACAATATATCCCAAAAAATATGCTTTTTGTTGAAAATTCAACTCACCTATATTAGGTAAGAAATAATTACATAAAATATCCATAACATCGGTTGTAGTATGACCTTTTGTAAATGTTTTAATATATTCTAAAGCAGTATCTTGAGTAAATATTTTTCCAGCGTCATGAACACTAGGAATAAATAAATCAACCATAGAACTATTTTGTTCAATATCTAATAAACAGTATTCGATAATTTGTTTGTCAGATATTACACCCAATGCTCTAAAAAGAATAAATAAAGGAACAGGTTTTTTAACATTAGGTATATTAACAACAATTTGATTGTTGCTGTATTCTTGAGTAGGTGCGACAATTCTGACAGAAAGTGTTCTCTCGGGTTTGGAGGCATCCTCTGAAACCGTTCTAATATCGGCACCATGACTATAAATATCATTATAGTTATCTCTAATATAAAGCATATTATCAGCAAATTTTTCTTGACTAATAATAACTTTTTCTTTTCCATCTACAATAAAATATCCTCCATAATCGTTGCGACATTCTCCCATATTGTATCTAACCTCACGATTAAGTCCATTTAAAATACATAAATCTGATTGTAACATAATAGGAAATCGTCCGAGAAATAGTTTATCATATTGATGTGAACTTTCTTGAAGTTTTCCATTATCATCAATTATCTGAAAATCGACTTCTAAATCATAATGAATAGTTATACCATAGTTCATATTTCTTAATCGAGCTTCATTTGGATACATATAATGTTCTCTATTATCATCGTAAATTACAGGTTTACCATAATAGATTTTTGAGCCATCTTTTCCACCTAAATATAATTTACATTTGTATTTATATTCCTTAGTCGTAGGATCTTGTTCTTTTTGAAGATTAATTGGGTTTTTTTCTTTGAATACACTTTGTAATCCAGTTTTAAAAAATTCATTGTATGAACTAATATGATGCTGAACTAACACTTGTGGATTATCATAAAAAAATTTTTCAATTATATTCCAAGTAGCAGTCGTATACTTAAGACTCATTTATATTATATCATAAGTATATTTTTTTATAATGTAATCGTTAACATATAAATTTAATATATTAATGATTAATTAATATTCTTGTTCTTGAACAATCATTATAGAAGAATTTTGCTTCATTATCATAAAAAGACCTAAAGCAATAAAATAAAACATAATAGGAAAAAATACCAAAAACCAAGAAATACCAGAATATCCATTTTTACATAAGGAATCTAATACTATGGTAACAAATAGAAGATAGACTGCTTTAATAATATAAATAAGGTAGATATTGTCAACAGGACAATCATAATTACCCATACAGAATGAGCCTTGGTTTCCGATATTAGAAAATATCATTATAAAAAGTGTAAGAACACTAACTACAAAATATATCATAGCAGGGGTGCATAGTTTTTTAATTTCACCTAACATTATGATATATTTAAAGAAAAAATAATTTTTAAACTCCAGCTGTTTGATTATTAGCATCAACAAAAATAGTTCTAACATCAGGGGGAGTTGCTCCGATAAATTTGTAATCTGAATCAATTGGTTGTTCTTGTGTAGGGAATGGGTTTTGGCTAATAGGTTGTTGTTTTCCAACTAAATTAAAATATCCTCCATTAACTCCATATTGAGCCCCTCTTCCTAAATTAACAATTTCTTGGAAAAAACCTCCTTTTTGTCCTTTTCCTTTACCCTTTCTTTTTCGTCTTTTTCCACCAGTCATACCAGATGAACCAGCATAAGGGTCTATTCCTCCAACAACTATACCATTAGGGCTAACTTTGAAATGGTTTGACATAGTAGCTCCTTGTGTATCTAATCCTTGACTAGCAGCAGCTCCAGGCCATGATGCTTCATTACCTCCATCCCATGAATATCCTACAGGTCCTGCTGCGGGACTAGAAACCATACCACCTTTCATTACTCCACAACCACAATGTCCTCCATGTCTAACCATTCCTCTACTTTTTCTTCTGTGTAATGCTATTTTTCTACTATGTTTATGTCCGCGTTTAAGATTTTTAACAGAATGTTTTTTATGTGATTTTCTTCCGCGCTTTGGGGATTTTCTACTATGTTTGGTAGACTTTTTATACTGTCTTTTTCTCATCGATTTTGCCATAATATATATTAGATATAGAAATTATTCTATATCGACATGAGTTAATAGATGTCTACGACAACACATTCTCTTTAATCCTAATTTGTCTAAAACTTCTCCTTCTGGAGTTTTGTCAATAAAATCTTCTGTCAAATATACAACTTTGTCAACTTCCATATTACGCGCCATCTTAATTTTACGAACTTCTTTTTGGTAATATTCATACATATTACCAACCACTTTTCCACAGGTAAAACACTTTACAGGTATGATCATCTTGAATTATATATAATATATATAATTTTATATATAAATCAATTTTTTAATATATTATTTATTTATTCTTTTGGACAATTATTTCCATAGCATTTATTTTTGAAATAATAATGTTCAATATCTTTTGTTTTTCCATTCTCATCTCTTCTGAAGGTTGGTCCATGTTGATCACCAGAACGACAAGATTCTTTACCGTCCATATCGGCATAAACACAACATGAGGTCGCTAAACAATTATCCTTATTTAATTTACCACAACTAATTTCTAACTCATGTCTTTTACCTTCGTGTGATTTACAAAATGATGTTGGTGGGTTTTGAAAAGCTTCGATATCAACAATTTTTTGAATACGAGTATCTGTTACAGGAGTTAATTTAAATTCTATTATTGAAAAAAATACCATCATACCTATTATTACTATAGTAACTGATAACATAAGAGGTCCTAATTTTTTTAATTCTTCCATATATATATTATTTCTTATATTTTATTCTTCTAATTCTATAATTTTCGTTCCTTTGCTCGTTTTTACTTTCTTATGTTGTTTTCCTGATTTATGAATATTATTATGGCAATCTTCGCATAAAGTTAATAAGTTGGCTGGATGATTTTTATGAAATGATTTAATCATATTATTCTCATTGGCATTCTCTTGATGTTGTAAATGATGAACCTCTGTTCCAATTTTTTTCTTACAAAGTTCACAATTTCCCATTATTTTTTTACTGTTAAAATGTGATGTTTTTTTTGATAGTATACCTTCATTTGATTTATTATATTTTTTTCTTATATTATAAGCGTTTTCTAAAAAATCTTTTGGTAAATGTAAAGATTTACATACTTCTAATCCATACATACTTTCACCAGAACCGTCTTTTAATTTTCTATCATATATCAACATATCTTTTTCTTCATTATAAGAAACAGTTAAATGTTTTACATCTAATTTATTCATATCATCAATTTCATCAAAATCTAATATTTCATGTAAATGAGTAGCAAACACTGAAGAAGATTCTTTTTGATGAAGTGCTTGAATTCCTGACATAAAAATACTAACAGCTGAGTCGTGTTCTGTTCCTGAACATAACTCATCGCCTAATATTAAACTATTTCTATTTGCCATTTTTAATATGACTCTTAATTCAGACATTTCTACCGCAAATGTGGATTGTCCTTTAAATAAATTATCATTGCCTAATATTCTTGTGAAAATGGCATTGTATGGAACAAATTCAAAATTTTTACACGGTACATATAGTCCAGCTTGTGCCATTATAATATTTATCCCTAATGCTCTAATTATACTTGTTTTACCAACAGCATTTGTTCCGTATAATAACATTAAGTCTTTATCTAATCCAACACTAATATCGTTTGTGACATATAATTCTTCACTATTCAATTGTTCAATTAAAGGGTGTCTAATCTCAGAGGCCTTAACATAGGATTTATCACCTGTTTTGACAGTAGGTTTATTGTAATTGTATTTGGTTGCTATATAACAGTTATTTTGGAGAATATCGATGGTAGAACAAAAATTATTAATATTCAAAAATTCATTTTCAAAATCTTGAAGACTATGTATGAAATTGTTGTAAACTAACTTTATTAAATCTATCATTTTTTGTTTTGATGAAGTAATAGATTTACTTAACTCTAGAATTAATGAATTTTCAATATTAACATTTGAACCACTAGATGTGGGATAAGTGAATTTTGTGGATAAGTTATAATATTCATAGATTTCATTGTTATCAAAACCTATAGAAATTTCGTTCTTACCAATTTTTTGTAATTCTTTTTCCAAAATTTTAGACCGTCTACTAGTACATTGGAGAGAAATTCCATTTTTATCAGTTTCGTGTATTTTAACAAAATCATTTTTCTGCTTTTTCTCTCCATTTAAAATAATTTCATCTAATTTCATTCGGATTGATTCTAACTTGTTATTACTTTTATTGTATGTGTTTACACAATCATCCAACTCTTTGTTAATTCCAATATTAATAAAATTTGGGATAGTAGAGTCTAATGATGTAACAGATTTACACAATTCTAAATTAAAAGTGTGTTTAATTAATGTTTGAAATTTGAAACAAATATCATTAATATCCATTTCAATATCTTCTTTTAAATATTCCATAATAGTAGAGTCTGGAGTAATATTATTATACATAGTGGATATGGTAGATAAATTATCGTAAAAATTAGACAAATTGATTGGATTAATTTTTTTAAGATATATTTGTCTGTTTAATTTTTCGATATCTCGGATATTTTTTAAATCTTTTCTCCAAGTTTCCCAAGTATTTTTTAAATTTAATAAATGTTCTGTAATATTATAACTTCGATCCATTTTATTTTTATTAATAGTTGGATGTAATATATTATATTTAAACTTTCTAATGCCCATAGGTGTAATACAATTATTCAATAGATTACTGACAGAAGACATTTTTCCTTTATATTTATTATCATCTATAATATTTAATTGTTGTAGACTATGATTGGCTAATAACATTCTATCTGTTGTATTTTCAATAACAGGTTCTTGAATTTTACTTATTAAGTTAGGATTATGTTCAAATATAAAATTCAATAGATATACATAACTTTGAAGTCCATAAACAAATGGGTTTGTATTATCAATGAGAGATTCGGAGATTGTTGAAGAAAAGAATTGTTTAATAATTTCTCTCTGATATGTTTGTTTTTCTGTGTTCTTGACTCTTTTATCTGTAGTATGTATTTTGATTATCTTACAACTATCTATATTAATATATGTGACAACATCATTTATCTTTTTCTCATCCATATTAGAAATAATTATAGTTTCGTTGGGGTTATATGTATTCATAAATCTCTCTAATTCATCATAACTGGTTGGATTATGTTCATTTTCTGTTATAATTTCAAACATATTACTTTTTCCAGTATAAATATCAATTGCGGAAACACCAATAATTATATAACCATTTTTATTTAATTTTGAAGGTTTGTGTGCCTCGATCCATATACAAGAAATATTATTAGATACATGTTCACTTTCCTCTTCAAAATAAGTTCCAGGAGAGAAAATACCTTTTAAACTACGAGTAGTATTATTAGTAGGAGCATCTTGTTCGTATATTACAACTGTAAATCCAGATTTAATCATTTTATCCAAATATTTCTCTAGAATTGGAGGAGATCTTGATGTAAAACCTAACATAAGAACACATTCCGTCTTTTTTCCAGGAGATAAATCAGTACATTTTCTCAAATCGATAACTTGTTGTTCAGTTATTTCTTTAGTATTTGGGTCTACCTTTGTATAAACCTCAAAAAAGGAACCAACTTCCATTAATAATAATGTTTTCTCTCCATATTTCTCTCTATATTCATTTGTTAACTTGAAATACTCTTTTAACAATGCCATTAAATAACATGATTATCTATATTTATATTATTTGATAATATATTTTACACATTTCTCAATACTAACACTATAATTAATTAAATTGTTTAAAAAATATGAATATAACTGTTTTTCTTTCTCATATTCATTATCAATTATTATTTCTTTTATAATACATACATTACACCTGCTCTTTTTATTTAATATTTCAATGGTTCCACTAGCTACAACAGTATTAGTATTTGAATTTATAATAACAAATACAATATGATCGTAATTAAATTTATTTAAAAATTCATCATATGTTAATGTATTTATTAGATTAATATTATAATCAGATAATAGGTTCATTAAATTATAATAGGAGTATTTTATGTCATCATAATTTAATTTGCGAAAATAAAGAGGTATTCCTTTCAAAAAAATCATATAATACTATAATCTATATTATCTATAAGTATTATATGATTTATTTTTTATTTTTTATTTTTGGGTCCTACAACAATAACTTTATCTAATTTATTTAATTTTTGTTTTGTTTTAAGTTTTGAATGTTCTACTTTAAACAAGTTATTAAGTGTTGGTTTATGAGAATCATGAAAGTCATTAATTAAAAACCCACCACCAAACATAAATAGTGCGAAAAATACATGATATGTAATAATGGATATAACAAAGACAATTAATAGCGAAACAAATAATTTCCTACTTTCATCAATTGTTTTTGTATTATATAAATTTGACCAAAATCCATAATAGGATGAAGTTTTATCTTCTAAAAATAAACGCAATTCAATAGCTAAAACTGTAATAATGGCTCCTACAATAGCATTAATTAAAAATCCTTTAAAATATGAATTAGCCCTAAAATTTTCTGTTAATGGTAATATCATTTATATATATTTATTACAGATTTTATTTATTAATAAAATTATGAAGTTGAATATCATTACTAACATTACTAATATCACCAGCTAAAACAGATTGTTCATATAGCGTCCTTAAAACATCGTTTGGAGCAGTAGAACCAATTTTAATCAAATTTTTATCATAAAGGTGTTTTTTTATTTCATTTAATGATTTTTGTTTTAATAATCCATGCTCTCTTTTAATTTTTCTTCTAGTTGAATTATTTTTAATTAAAACAGACACTTTTTTATTCGTTCTTCCAAGATTAAATGTAGTTGTTTTAGTTTTTCTTTTGGTTTGTTTAATTTTTTTATATGATTTTTTCAATTCATTTAATTTTTGTTGTCTATCGGATTTTATTTTAACAGGTTTATTAATTGACGATGAGCTATGTGTATGTTTCAAAGTTTTATTATGATATTCTCTAAATGTAGGTTTTTTTCCTCCTTTAAGACATCCATAAGGTCTTTCAGGTAATATTTCAATTTCATTGGAATTAAAGTCTACTACTTTTGGGGGAACTATAGGAGCAGATGTAATAGGAGGATTTTTGTTAATAGGAGGAACTTTTTCAGAAAAACTTGACAAAAAAATGGGTTGAGATGAATTACTATCAAAGTCATTGGGAAGGTCAACTGATACAAGAGGTTCCATTGCGATGTTTGGAGTGTTTCCACCTTCTTGAGGTTTTTTAAGAGTTTTATTTTTCTTTTTTTCTTTTTTTTCTTTTTTTCTTTTTTCACTGATTTTATTTAAATATTCCATCGAATCAATAAAATTATTATGAAAATCTACATCATTATTTTCTTTATTAGAATTGGTATCAATAGTTTTTGTAATTTTTTCTTTTTGTTGATGTTTTTTAATTTTTTCAAGGAGAGATTTTTTTAATGTATTTGGTTTTATTACTGTTTTAGGTTTCTCTTTTTTAGGTTTATTTCCACCATTCTTTTTTCTAGTTTTATTAGTTGTAAACGAATCATTGAAAAGAATAGTTTTTTTTTCAGACATAATATATTTGTAATTATAAAATATATTATGAAAATTAACAATAAATAGAATGGTGTAATTGTTTAAGTCGGTCAGCTTCATCTTTTCTGTTTTCACTTTCTCCCATTTTTTTATAGATCGCAAAGCCTTTGTCTAAATCTTTCATACTAATTTTCGTTTTTTCCTCTTTGGGTAAACAAAAAACTCTTCTACTATGAGCGATTTTGACCTTTGAAAATAAAGTTTCCATATCTCTTCCAAAATATTTGAAATAATCTTTATTTTTCTCAAACCATTCGTCGTTAAGAGGTTCTTTTAAGTTCCAGCCACAATCTTTAATTTTTTTCTCAAATATTAATTTTAATTCTGTATGATCGTAATCATCAATAGTAAATTTCCAAGTAAATCTAGATTCTAAACCAGGATTATAACTAAAGAAACAGTCTTTAATTTCTTGTTCATAACCTGCTATAATACACATTAAGTCTTTTTTATGGTCACTTAGAGCTTCACAAATAGTATCAATACTTTCCTTAGAAAAAGAGTCTCTTTTTTCTTTATTTCCTAAAGCATATGCTTCATCAATAAATAATACTCCTCCAATACACTCTTTAATAACATCTTTGGTTTTCATAGCAGTTTGACCTAAATATCCAGCTACTAGGTCGTCACGTGTAACTTTTTTGAAAACATTTTTTTTAAGAATACCAAGATTACTAAAAATTTTACCCATTATTTTTGCGACTTCTGTTTTACCAGTTCCTGGTGGTCCATAAATAACTGCATGAAGATAATCGGAATTATTAGGAGAGATATTATGTAAATCTTGAATAAAATATATAATTTGGTCAACAATATTTTCTTTAATAGAATTCATACCAATCATATTTTGAAGTTCAATGAGTGATGGTTTGATATTGTGGAGAGATTTCATATTAATATTATATTCAATATTATCTGCGAGAGGATATTTATCACATAAATTAATTAGATCTATCAAGTTATCAACAGACGCATCAATTAAAACTTCTTCTTTAATAATTTTTTTGATATCTTCGTCTGAGAAGAGAGAATTGTCTTTAATATTTGGCATAATTGGAATACCTGAAAAGTAAGGTGAATTATAATTTTTATTGAAATCCTTTTCAGTTTGATTTAAAATTAATTTTAATAGGCAATCTGTTTGGTCTTTAATTATTTGATTATCATTAATATTAGAATCATCTAATGATGTTATTAATTTATTTGTTGTTACCATTGTATTACAATTTGAAAACGGTTTTATATTATTTTTTTCATTATTATTGAAATCAATTGAATTTGTATCATTATTAAATTTAATTAATTTATTGTTAGAAGTATGTAAGTCGTTTTTATTACGAAAAATATTAGATTCATTGGTATTAGTTAAGAAAATATTGCTATTTGATGTATCAAATATAAATTTAATAGGTTTATTTTTCTTTTTATTATAATTATTATTTCGATTCTGGCTCATATATATATAAAAATATTTTAATTTCATAATGATTTAAAAAAATGATTTAAAAATAAATTGATGTTTTAAATAATTTATAAAATGTTCCAAGAAACAAATATGACTAACCTAGAAAAGGATATTAGTGATAACTTAGGAAAATATCTTGAAACGCCATGGGCGGTGATAGAATCCTATTTTAAAGACCAACATCTAACTCAATTAGTTAGACATCAACTGGAATCATTTAATAATTTTGTTAACATTCAAATTCAAAAAACAATTGATATGTTTAATCCTGTTCAAATTTGTAGCGAAAATGATTATGATAAAGCAAGTGGAAAATATAGTTTAGAAATTTTCATAACATTTGAAAACTTTCATTTATACAGACCACAAATTCATGAAAATAATGGTGCTTCGAAATTAATGTTTCCACAGGAAGCAAGATTGAGAAATTTTACATATTCGTCAATGATGACAGTTGATTTGAATATTAAATATATTGTGCGAAGTGGAGATAATTTGGAGAATTCACAAACATTTTATAAAATTTTGCCAAAAATTCACATTGGTAAGTTGCCTATTATGTTAAAATCGTCTGTGTGTGTATTAAATCAATATTCTCATATTAATGAAAATGTTAGTGGAGAATGTAAATTCGATGCTGGAGGTTATTTCATTATTAATGGTAGTGAGAAAACTGTCTTAGGACAGGAAAGAGCTGCTGAGAATCGTGTTTATTGTTTTAATGTAAGTAAAGGTAATAATAAATGGGCTTGGATGGCTGAAATTAAATCTGTTCCGGATTTTAAGTGTATTAGTCCGAAGCAAATTAGTATGATGATATCTAGTAAGAATACTGGATTTGGAACATCCATTTATATTCAGATTCCAAGAGTAAAACAACCTGTGCCATTGCTTGTTGTATTTCGTGCTTTGGGAGTTATTTCTGATAAAGAAATTTGTGAGAAGATTATTTTGGATATTGAAGAAAGTAAGTATAAAAAAATGAAATATGGTCTACAAGGTAGTATTGTAGAAGCAAACACGATTATGACACAAGAAGATGCTATTAAATATCTAATGACATATGTGATGTTTACCCCGATTAATATGGATAAGGAGGCTGGATTAAAGAAAAAGTATGAATTCACAATGGATATTTTAAACAATGACCTATTTCCTCATTGCCATGACGAAACACAAAAGATTTACTTCTTGGGTTATATGACAAACAAGTTATTGAAATGTAGTTTTGAATGGACACTACCTGACGATAGAGATTCTTATCTTAACAAAAGAATTGATTTAACAGGAGTATTATTGAATAATTTATATCGTAATTACTTTAATAAATTAGTAAAAGATATGCAAAAACAAATTGTGAGAGAGATTAATAATGGATCATGGAAGTCAACAGAAGATTATTTGAATATTATCAACACCACAAATATTTATAAGATTGTTAAGTCAACGACTATTGAAAATGGTCTTAAAAGAGCATTATCTACAGGTGATTTTGGAATTAAAAATGTGAATAGCAACAAAGTTGGTGTTGCTCAAGTATTAAATAGATTAACTTATATTTCGAGTTTAAGTCATTTGAGAAGAATCAATACACCGATTGACAAAAGTGGAAAATTAATTCCTCCTAGAAAATTACATAATAGTTCTTGGGGATTTCTATGTCCGGCCGAAACACCAGAAGGTGCTAGTGTAGGTGTAGTCAAGAATCTTAGCTATATGACACACATTACTATTCCAAGTAATAGTGGTCCTTTACATGAATATGTTATTCCATTTGTTACACCATTATCGGATCTAACATCAAGTGAATTAGAAAAACATGTCAAAGTATTCGTTAATGGCGCTTGGTTAGGTATTAGTAAAAATCCATACGATTTGTTTACAACTTTCCAACAATATAAATATAAAGGTATGATTAATATTTACACATCTATTACATTTAATTTTAAAGACAAGGAGATTAGAATTTGTAATGATGCTGGGAGATTGATCCGTCCTATTTTAAGAGTGAAAGATAACAAGGTTATTATGACGAATGATATTGCTGATAAAATTAAAAAGAATGATTTAAATTGGAATGATTTATTAACTGACTGTAATATTCCCAATTCAGTTATTGAATATATTGATCCGGAAGAGCAGAGTTATAGTATGGTTGCTATGAAGCCAAATGAACTATATAAATCCAATCAATATATATATAAATATACTCATTGTGAAATTCATCCCAGCACGATATTTGGTATTTTAGCATCTTGTATTCCATTTCCTGACCATAATCAGAGTCCTAGAAATACATACCAATCTGCTATGGGTAAACAAGCAATGGGAGTATATGTAACTAATTACGACAATCGTATGGATAAAACAGCTTATGTGTTAACATATCCAGCACGACCACTAGTAGATACTCGTTTAATGGGTATGGTTAAATTAGATAAGATTCCTGCCGGTGCTCCTGTTATTGTTGCTATTATGACGCATAGTGGTTATAATCAGGAGGATAGTTTACTGTTTAACCAAGGTTCAATTGATAGAGGTTTGTTTCAAGCAACTATTTATCACACAGAAAAAGATGAAGATAAGAAAATTAATGGTGATGAAGAAATTAGATGTAAACCAGACCCGGCAAAAACAAAGGGTATGAAATATGGCAACTATAGTAAAATCAATAGTAAAGGAATTGTTCCTGAAAATACGCTACTTGAAAATAATGATGTTATTATTGCCAAAGTTGTTCCTATTAAAGAGAACAGAAATGATCATACAAAAATTATTAAATATGAAGATTTAAGTAGAACTTTTAGAACAAATGAAGAATCATATGTAGATAAAAACTTTATTGACAGAAATGGGGACGGTTATAGCTTTGCTAAAGTTAGAGTTAGAACTGTTAGAAGACCTGTTATTGGAGACAAGTTTAGTAGTCGTCATGGACAAAAAGGAACAATTGGAAACATTATTCCTGAATGTGATATGCCATTTACATCTGCCGGTGTGAAGCCAGATATTATTATTAATCCTCATGCTATTCCATCTCGTATGACTATCGGACAGTTGAAGGAAACATTGTTAGGAAAGGTTCTAGTTGAATTAGGATTATTTGGCGATGGAACTTCATTTGGTGATTTAAGTATTGATACTATTTGTAAAGAACTCACAAAGGTTGGTTATGAAAGCAATGGTAACGAAGTTATGTATAATGGTCTTTCTGGTGAGCAAATTGAAACAAGTATATTTATTGGTCCAGTCTTTTATCAAAGATTAAAGCATATGGTTCGTGATAAACAACATAGTCGTTCTATTGGACCAATGGTTAATCTTACTAGACAGCCTGCTGAAGGTAGAAGTCGTGATGGTGGTCTGAGATTTGGAGAAATGGAGAGAGATTGTATGGTATCTCACGGCGCTTCTAGATTTACTAGAGGAAGATTATATGATGCGTCTGATAAATATCAAGTAAATGTATGTAAAAGATGTGGTATGGTGGCTGCTTATAATAATAAAATGAAAATTCATATTTGTAATACATGTGACAATCGTGTTGATTTTAATTATGTGGAAATCCCATATGCCTGTAAATTATTATTTCAAGAATTACAAACAATGAATATTGCTCCACGAATTATGACATAAATTAAAGTGATAAAAATTAAGTATAGTTTTAGCATATTTCTATAAATTTTTTTATATGAGAGATATATATATAATGCCTCATGGAATTAATAATGCAAACTATAAAGCTGCTGGATATCCAGGTGTTGCGCCAAGATTAATTGGTGGTGGTGGTAACGCTACTTCTGGTTCTGGAATGGTTGGCGGAGCCAACAGAGAAAGAATGAGATTTACATTGCGTGATGCTTGGAACGGTAAAGCTGCTAATAGAACATATAATGGTGTTAAAACCAATGTTACTCCTTTTAGAGCTGTTAATAATGCTGGTGATTTAATGACCCGTGTAGCTTTTACTTCAGGCGGTTCTAATCAAGTGAATACAGGAAGAATTAAATTAGCGGCAAATGGTTCTGCTAGAGTTTTAGGAGGTAATCTTAAAATATCTAGTTTCCCAAATCCTAATAATCTTCCCAAGTGCTAATACCAATGTTAAATGGGTATACGATGGTTCTGATTATACTAAATTTAAGAAACAACAAGCTCAAAATAGAAACTACACGATTATTCATTTGGTGGTGATACTAGGAGTAATACATTAGTTGCTCTAGGTAAAGTAAGACATTAAATTTATATTTTATATATTATCTATTATATATATAAAATGCAATTCACATATAGTAATACTTCATATCTTTCCCTATATGCCACCTTATTACGGAAAAGCTGGTGTTGGTCCAAAAGTAATTACTGGTCCTGCTACTCAGGGAATATTAATTAAAGGGGCTGGTGGAAATGCCATTATGCCTACTGGTGCTCCTGGCAGTTCTAATCAAGCTATTCCAAAAGCAATGCCCCAAAAAGTTTAATCCTTCCGCAGGTGATTCTATGTTCTCCAGGGCTCGCCAAGCATATATTAAAGATGCGGGTGGAGGAACATTATTACAAGGTCATTACGATTCTTCCAGTCATATCCAAATGAAAAAAATTAACGCAATCGGTAAGTCGACAAAATCATATAAAAATCAAACCTCCTTTCAAGGTTTAGCTCAAAAACAAGATTCATATAGAAACAGTGCTTTAGCAAGAGTTAGAGGAGGAGGAACTGTAGCACCAAAGAAGAAGGGTGCTATATTACCTGCTGGAACTGGTAGAACCTCTAATTTTCAATATAAGTCTGGTGGAGGATCTAGATTAACCGGCGTTGGAAATAGACAAATTGTTGCTTAAAAAGTTTTTTTGTGAATTAAATATATAACATGAACAAGTATCTTGTTGAATTTTTAGGCACTTTATTCTTCCTTTATGTCATTATTGCTACCGGTAATTGGTTAGCTATTGGCGCTGCTTTAGCCATTGCTGTATTAATTGGAGGACCTATTTCGGGTGGTTCTTATAATCCTGCTGTAACTATTATGATGGTTGCTGCTGGTAAATTTCCCAAGAGTGATTTAGTTCCTTATATTCTTGCTGAGGTAGCTGGAGGTTTAGCCGCTTTAGAACTTTATAAACGCGTTAAACTATAAATTTAGAAAAAATTATATATTATTTTCTACAAATATTATATAATATGAATTCTTCTGTTCAAACACAACCACACTACCAACAAACCTACTATGCCTAAAGAGAAATCTATGGGTGATCACTTAAGTGGGTTTATGGATATGTTCTCAACCAAGAAATCTGCTGCTGGAGCAAGTGCTGCCAAAGTAGGTGGTCGTCGTTCTCGTAGACGCGCTGCTTCCCGTAGAAGATCTAAATCTGCTTCTCGTTCCCGTTCTCGCTCTGCTTCTCGTCGCAGATCTAAATCTAGACGCGGTGGAAACCCTGATAAGGGACAAGCTTCTATGACCAGAATGGGATAGACCAAGATTTTGTTACTCACAAAGGTGATATGAGTTACAACCGTGATGGTCACAGACAAGCTAGCAATTCTATGGGTATGGTAGGAAGCCCTTATGGTGCTGCCAAGGCTATGGGTGCTGCCAAGGCTAAAACCATGAAGAAAGCTGCTGCCAAGGGTGCCGCAATGCGTGCTTCCAAGGCTGCTACTGCTGCCAAGGGTGTTGCCAAGGCTGCCTCCAGAGCCGCTAAGGCTGCCGCAAGGGTGCTTCTGCTTCTAAGGCTATGGGTGCTTCCAAGGCTGTCCCATGCTGCTGCTGGAAAAGCCGCCGCTGCCGGTCGTGCTGCTGCTATGGGTGCTTCCGCTGCCGCTGCTGCTCACAAAGCTGCTGCTAAAATGTAAATTTTCTAGATTATCTTCCTAATAAATAAATTATAATTTTAATAATTTATTTATTTTTAATAATATCCTCCTCCTTTTAGTGTTGAAATAACATTATCTTTATACTTGAATAAAGTTTTATCAAAAGCCACTTGTCTTCTGCCATTACCTATATGAACATCTGCTTTAGTATTTGGTTTAATATGAAATGTTTTAACACTATATGTCCATGAAAAAGGTGGAACAAATAATTCTACTATCTCGATAATATTTTCTGGAGGATTTACTCTTATCTGTTCTCGAGCTATTTGTAATGCCTCGTCTTTAGATTTTACGCTATTCCTAACATATACTTCATTACAATGAATAGGCCAAGGTCCACTCATAGGTGCCTCTTTGGAAACATAAAAATCCATATTATAATCATTTATTACATCTGGTTCTGGTTTTGGTGTCACAATACTTGATGGTAATGATGTGTTTAGTATTTCACTAGGAAAAAATCTGAAATCGAAAGATACATCTTGACTTATCATTTTTTCCTTAGATGACTTAGCAAATAATCCAATATTCTGATTTAAATTAAAAGTCTGTTTTAAACCTAATTCAACCTCAATTATATTTGTGTTTTCTAATTTTTTACTATGCTTCAATATTATCATATTTTTAATTGTTCGTTTTTGAATTAAATCTAATTCAATTGATGGTTCATATATAGTGTTTTGTAAATTAGAAGGCATATTATTATGTAAAAAATCTAATTTATCATCAGTATTGTTAAAACTTTCAGTTAAATTTTTTAAAGTTTTATCAAATGACATTTCAATAGAATCTTCTTCTTTATTTATTTTACTTTTATTATGACCAACTGATGCTGTAGCTATTACGGCATCAAGTTTAATATTCATATTACTAATTAGAGATTTATTGTTATGTATTACCATTGATATTTTCTCTAATCCAAAAAAAGAAAAAATTGTGGAATATAATTTAAAGTAAAAAGCAGTAAATTTTTCAAAATATTCATCATTCTTAACAAAGTAATTTTTATTTACGATTCTATATAACACATCGCATTGAGGATGTTTATGTGTATCATCATCATAAAATATGTTGCTATTTTCCTCCAAAAATTTACTCCTTTCGTCATTTTTAATAATTTTCATTCTTTGTGTTTCTGCTAAATGCTGAATACATAAATCAAAATTCAATTGAAGTGCTGCTTTAAATACAGTAGCTTTTTCTATTTCAATGTTACTCATTAATAATCCATTACTCGTTGATAAAAAATATAAAGAATCATATTCCATCTATATATTTTTACTACTTATTTTTATTTATTTTCTCTCTTTAATCTTTTTCATAACACATATTAACAAGTAAACTCCAAATACACCAAGTGAAGCATAAAACATTTTCACTAAGAAATCATCCGGAATTTTTGCTCTTTTACGATTCGTAAAAGCCTCCCTACATGCCTGTCCACTAATTGGATTCTTACTGTATTTAGGTTTAAAATCACAAGGGTTCATATTTTGTAAATCAGTTGTAGTTACATGGCGAGTTTCTGTATTTTTATTGTTATTTACATCTATTGTTTCCAATGTGATTTCTTGACATTCTGGTTGCGAACCTGACATAAATGCTTGAAATATTAACATTGGATTTAATGCGGATACATTTCCTAGAGTTCCAGGAACTAGACCTTCCAAATCTGAAAAATTCATTCCCATAGCACCACTAATAAAAGGAATAGAACCATCCGGAACATTATTTACATAAATATATCTATCAACTATTTCACTTGATGCTTTATCTTTACAAGTGGCAGCTGTTTTTAAGAAAAATTTATTTCCCATAGCACCACTTGTTCTAGAAGCACCTCCACCACCGGCGACTAATAGTTCTACATAATTTATTAAACCACCAACATCTTTGGCTATAGTAGATATGGAACCATTTGTGCTCATTCCCATTTCACTAGGAGATTTTATTTGTTTCCAATAAGCATAATCGGGTCCTAATAATTTTTCTTCTACGGCATTAACATCATCTAAAACTTCTTCAAAAAAATTAGACATTATTTTATATATATATAACTAAAATATAAAATAATCATTACATATTAAATGTATCCGGATCGTCATCTATAATAGCTTGGTTTTGTTGAGAGTCTTCGTCTGATGATGGTGACATTGAATTTAATAAACTACTTATTGATTGAGTATTTTTATCAATATTAGTAGTATTTGTTTCAGTTTGTTTTGCTGTTTCTGACATATCATCAATCTTCTTTTTTAAAATATCTATATTCGCAGCATTTTTCTTTGCTAAAATAAGAGGATCATCCGAATATTCTTGATAACTTCCTGTAGCACCCTCAATAATACTTGATTTAGTAAAATACTTCAATAGAGAGAATAATAATAGTAATATGAAAAAAATAGTAATAATATACTCAAGCATATATAATATAATAAATGATTTAAATTATCATTTGTATGTTTTTATTTTTCTATATTTACTATATATATCAAGATGTCTAAACCAACAAATTTTAGTTATTCAAATAATTTAATATCCAGTAGACAACCTATTGTTGATAACAAAGGTTCAGTTTTTGTCAAAGGTAATCCGGTTGGACCTATTCCCGCAGGTCCTCCTAAGTCAACCCCTAGTTCAGCAGCAATTATGGGTGGTATGTCACGACCTAGTGTTAATGTTGGTCATGCTCCTGGAACTTCAGCTGAATCTAATTATAATCACGCAAAAGATTTTATTGGTGCCACAGGTAACGCTTGTATTCAATCCCCTTTTCCTATGAAACATTGGAGAAGACAATTAGCAATGAACGGAAAAAGTGGAAGAAGTGCTGCTTCTGTAGAAATTGCGAATCGACCTGGAGGAACTTCATTTAGGGGTTACAACTTTACAGACGGTGTATATTATGATAATGTAACTAAATCTTGGCGTTCCAGTTGTAACTGTGATGGAAGTGGAAATAATATATTTATTACATTTGATAATAAATTGCTTCAAAATACTAGTAAAAGTATCAAACCTCCAGCGGTAGTCTCCCAGGCTCCTATTGGGTCTGGAGGCGGAGCTACTAGTGGTCAAGGTCAAGTTGGAAACAAAATATATAATCCTGGATATGTTCAAATTGGTCCCGTAGGTGATAGTGGTAGTTATCAAATTCAAACAGGTGTGTATAATATCAAAAGAATTTGTGGAACTCCTGAGAATAATGTTATTAAATACTCTGCCAATACCAATTTAAGTCAAGCTTATTATAGTGATTCCAGAGCTTATTTAAAAGCCAGATGTAAATTGTATACTCAAAAATTATCTACTATAGAAATATCTGGAAATGAATATGTAGATAGTGATGGTAAGGCTATCCCTCCTAGCGATAGTTCAAAAGGTTCACAAGTTTTCCAAACAAATAATTGTCCATATCCATATCAAACAGGAAAAAATAATAATTGTAATACAACCATCTACAAAAGAAGTAATGCTCAATTTGCTACTCAAGGTGCTGTAGATAATGGAACACGATTAGCAAAATTAAAATATGATACTATTACTCTTAATGGTAATTCATTCCGTTCTGCGTGGGGTGATTCAGCAGCCAATGCTGGTAAATATCATGGAGATCTCAATACAACAGCTCCATACTTTATTAAATCTAAATATAACCCCCCGATGTCATGGAGACGACGAGGTAATAAACAAGTATGTAATGGATGTACTGGAGGTCCACGAACAGTTTTATCGTCATTTTGGGGTGGTGTATAAATTAAAAAATATCTAATATTATTTATTATTTAATTTACCAATCAATTTCTTCATCATCATCCTCATCATCCTCATCATCCTCATCATCCTCATCATCCGATTCCAATTCTTCTTCAGAATCAGATTCCAATTCTTCTTCGGAATCAGATAAGATAGTATCATCATTCTCCACAATAAAATCATCCTTCTCGTAACCAGAGGTCTTCATCAAGTGTTTTGTGTTTTGGTTTTCACTAGGAATCCACATATGACCATCAAAATCTCTATCATATGTATCATTCCAACCATGATAATTGCTTCTTTTTCCATCGACTCTCTTACCCATTAAGATGGGTTGTTCATAGATGAAGAACATAGTCTGTTTTCGCTGTCTAGTTGTCATATTTGTTATGTTATTTGGATTAGTTTAATCATTTAAGTATTAAAAAAAAAGAAAATGAACTTCAATTTTAAAAAATTTTTCATTTTTTGTTAAATTTTAAAGAATGAGTCTTATGCCTCTTCCTCATCATCACTCTCAATTAAATTAATAATATCATTTTTCTTTTTTTCAACTTCTAAAATAACTACTTCCTCATCTGCTTCGCTAGCTTCTTCCTGTTCCTCTTCTGCTTCACTAGACTCTTCCTCTTCCTCTTCCTCTTCTGATTCGCTACCCTCTTTCTCGTTATTAAAGAAAGCATCTCTTTCTATATCGGATTGGGTTTCATCCATATCATTCTCATAGTTTTCTGACTGAATTATTTCAATTGTTAATGGAGAACGACTAAAATTCTCATATTTATTTGAAACCTTAGTCCCCTCAGATTGTAACAATGTGTAACATTATTTAATTCTGTATTTTGGTCGATTAAATTTTCACCAGCTAGTTCAGAACTTGTATCGTCATTCATGTCTTCCTTTTCAAAATCAGGTGAAAGGTCATTCTGGGTAATTTCAACTAATGAAGGCATTTCATCATCTGTATCTGATTCGTCTAATTTTTCTTTTTTAATTTTAACTGTTGAATAATCAACCTTATCTGATAATGAATATAAAGAATTAACACACGAATGAATCTGAGTAATTAGTTCTTCCATAGTATAGCGAATATTATACTTATAATTAATATAATTTTCGTCTTCAGCTAATTCTTGAATAATATTTTCAATACTTCTAGAAATATTATTAGCCAAATAGCCTATTATAAAGAATCCACTACTAGTAAGTAGGAATAATAGACTAATCATTCCTAGTATCTTAGTGCTAGTAAATATAACCATATTAATACATAAACTTTTGAAAGCGGTTTCCGTCATCATAATTATTTTATCTATTGGTATTTATTTAATATAGTTTCAATTTTTTTTTATAAGTATATTAAATAAATTTAATTTAATTTAATTCAAATTGTCAGAAATGAATTTATTAAGAGCATCACTAGTTCTAGGACCTTCATAAAATTGAGAGTTACCGTCTTCATCTAAAAACATTATTGTTGGAAATCCTTGAATATTGTATTTTTCTAAATCACCCCCTGCTTCACTCATTTCGACTTTTTTAACTCTTACAGGACCGTTATAGGATTGAACAAATTTATCCCATTCGGGTGAGAATCTCTTACAATGTCCACAATTGTTCATATAATAATAAGTACATGATGAAGGATTTCCAAAATTTTCAACTTTTGTTGAAAAATACATAAAAATAGAACGAATTACAACAAATAATATAAAAACGCAAACAACTTTACATAAAGTAGAACATTTATTAAACATTTTTAATATTTTATTCATTATATAATAATAAAATATTTTAATTTAAAAAAATATTAGTAGTAGCAACAGATTTATTATAAGGAATATTATTTCTTTCGCACCATTGAATACATTTTTGAATATTATTTTTTTTAAATGTTTCTAACTTTTCATTCTTATTTTTACATCCAATCAAATTAAGAGTACATGATATATTTTCAATTTGTTGTTGACCAAAAATAGCATTATATTCTTCAATTTTGTTAATATAAAAATAATCCAAATTAAAATTAAAAAGACTAGAAATAAATGGTTTTGATTGTAATTTTGGATATTCTGAAATTATTTTATTCATTAGTAAATGCTGAGGTTCTTTAAAATATTTACATACAATGTATTTTTCTGAATTGGCTAATCTACTGGTATTTGGTTTTACAATAAATACTTGTTTATAGAGTGTAGATAGTAAATACATAATATCACTTGTTGTTTTAGTAAATATATCAAAAATTTTTAAAATGAAATGTCCATTCTGTTTTTGCATAGCAATAGCAAAACTAACTTGAGCAAATAATAAATTTGTAGCTAATGATTCCTGTTTATTAAAATCTATGGAAAAATCGAATCCTCCATCTGCTGTGATAACATTCATAGAATTACCATAAGTGTCCTTACAATATTTCAGATTATCAACAGACAATAAATCACCTGTTTCTGTAATACCCGCTTCTATTGTTACATTAGGGGTAGTTTCTAAGAATGAGGTAGACTTCTTCCAACCAGGAACATTATTATCATCACCTACCAGAAGTGTCATTCCATAATATTTATCAGATTCATTTTTTCTCAAATAAGATGTAGCTTCAATAAATCCACCTGGTCCTTCGGCTAAGTGAAATGTATTAATAGATTCGTCATTAAAATCATCAAATATATGTAACATATTGGACATTTCAATCATCTTATAAAATGATCGTGAAAGAGGTTTATATTTACTAATAGAATTTTTACAACTAGGAATAATAGTATGAATAAATTCATATGGATTAGTATATTTTTTAACGAAATCCCAGGTTTCATAATTATCGTCAATTTGTTTTTTAATATTATTTAAATAGCTGTTTAATGTTAAGCTTAATTCCTGACTATTATTTTCATCAGATTTAAGTTGAAGTTGATCTACATTTATAGTATTATGTAATGGAGGAATTAAAAAAAAGCTCATAATGATAATATTATTTGTGTCTATACTTTTAGGTTGTTTTTAATATATGATATTAAACATCATCTTCCAATCGTAATTTTTTCTTAAGTTTCTTAGGAATTTTTTTAGATTTATTATCAATAGATTGTTGTTTTTCCGCGCTTTCTTCAGCTTCTTTTTCGTCTAGTTTATTCAATTGTTCTTGGAATTTTGAACTACCTATCATTGTATTATAGACAGCATTTGTATCTACATTTCTAATTTTTTTATATATGAAATAATTGTTATAAAATGATATTTGTTTCTCTTTTGGAGTCATTTTCATTGCTTCACCATATTTCAAAGTATTTTTTGGATTCTTTTTATTCTCTTGTTCCATTAGACCATACATTTGTTGAAAAGAACCGACACTACTAGGTAGACCAATATCAGAACATTCTTCTCTTGATAACAGAACAAATCCATAATTTTCCATCAATCTATTGAGATAATCAAAGTTAACCAAATATTCGGGAAATGCCTTATTGATAGTTTCTTGGAACACATTTATTTTACAACCAAGACATGTTTCATTGTCTTCAAATGTTTTATGCTGATATTTTTTAGTAATTTGCCAGATTTTTTTTCCACCTTCGAATAATGAAATACTATCATCTTCTTCTTTATTTTTAAGACTATCGAATATAGTTCTTCCATCATAACAAGTTCCAATGAAATGTCCATCTACTTTTGTACACTCACTAACATTTTTTAAGAAATTATTTAAGTCTCTTTTATCCTTAAAGAAATAATGTAATGCGAATTGACATGAACTAACATTAAATCCTTCACTACCCTTACCATATTGTTTATATACACCCATACCTAACTTATCTTTTTCTTTTGGTCCCTCACCAAAGACTGCTTTTGTTATTTGTTTATTTTTTTCGGTTTCAATAGCATCAGCATTTCTAATATTTCTTGATGAATCACCATGAACGAATAAACAATGTGGCATAACTTTGAATTTTCTTCTATCATTTAAATATCTGGAACAAGCTCCATCCATACGGTTTTCAATATTATCTTTAGAATTATCTATTCCAAAGACAAATGATAAATTAGCATCAATCCATTTTGATAAATCTCCACCTTTACCAACGGCAAAGTCGATTAATGTGTTACCTCTTTTACTAACTACTTTAATAAGTTTTTTCTTAATATATAATCTATGAAAATCTCGTAATCCCTTTGTTTGTGAGAAATTAGAAATTTTATTATAATATACATCATCATCTGCTAATTCATCAGGAATATTATTACCAGTTCTAATCATTTCTTCCGTAATTGGATTATGAATGCTATGCCAATTACTATTAGCAACTTTATATGAATTACCATATTGAGGAGCACCTTTTCTATATTCTTCAGTTTTATCATATCTGACTCTTAGAGGAATCCATCTCCATTTATTTTCTCGTGTCAAATCATATCTAAATTCTACAATTATTCCATCTCCAAATACTTCCTTTTCCTCTGTAAGTAGTTGTTTATTTCCACTTTCATCTGTTTCTAACATTACATTACAAATACCAGCTTCAGCATCAAATGGATTGGTCGCAAAGAATGGTAATGGTTTATATAATCGTTCATTATCATCTTTAAATGATGGAACTTTGTCGTTAATAACATCAGAGCATGGATTCATATAACCATCGCGCTCTTCGTCGAATCCAACACGAAGAATAAGGGTTTTATATTGGGACAGTTGTTCATATGCTGAAGCATCTACTCCACCTTGAAATATATTTCCAATAGCATCTCCACTACCATTGGCGTCTTTTTTTGTAGTAACTAAGAAATCAACTGTATTAAATTGAGGAGGTTTCCATTTAAAAGCATGTTCCCAAGTTGCCCTTTTTAATGGTCCAGCCTCTCCAGGAATGTTACCTCCAGCACCTAGAGTAGCAGGTGTAAAGATTAAACCATCAACCTCATATTCATATAGCCCTTGTTTTTCTTGGTCAATAATAGTATTACAACACTGAAATAAACTTTGTGATTCATTTTCTGCTTTAAAATTTTTATGATCAATACGCATCGGAGATGGTTTGTCAATAAACGATGATACAGCATTCAGATTTTGAATAACATTTACCAATACAGGTAATCTAAACTTAGTTTCTATTTCAGTTGAATCAACATCACGGATGAAAGGATTTGCTCTGATATCTTTTTTATTCACAATATAAATATCAAAAGCAGCATATAGATTAATAAATTCTCCCTTTTTATTGTGTAAAATATGTTCACCATCTAATATAGATTCAAATAAATCAACATTTTTTGTAAGCGCACCTGTAAATTGAATATTCATATTCGTATCTATTAAGAATATCTTACCATCCTTATTAATAAATAATAACTTTCTCATACCATCTGCCTTTTCTGTAACAGTATACTTATTGCGGATATTAGGAGAGATAACATCATCATTAATTGGAGAAATGTTAATCATTTGTAAAGTTACTGGTTGAGGTCCTAAAAACATATTGGATCTCATTCTCATTTTAGCATTGTAATCCTTTTTATGAACCAATTTTAAATACTGAATTCCAACATCATTTATTTCACTATATGGAACTGGATAATTGGTATTTTGTAGTCCAGATAATATTACTCTAATTGCTTTTTTTAGAATATTTGATAATTTTTTAACATCATTAAATTCAGTTCCAGCTCCAACTAGATTGTTAACAACTTCAAGTTCGATTTCGTATTTTTCTATATCATTAAACACATCAGCTGCTTCAATTGTATATTCAGGTTTTTGTTGTAATTGTTTTCGTCCTCTAAATTCAACTTCTTCCGTTTTTCCTTCTTTCACTATACTTAAATCAAATCTAATAGGATAATCAGCATGTTGAAATGTAGTTCGAGTAATATATCGAAATGTCTTTTTATTATCATTCCAATTAGATTTAATATTTTGAGCAAATGAACTATGAGATGAAATGGATTTTTCAGTCTGAAAATCTGCTCTTAAATTATAATCATTAATATCTACAGGTCTAATTTTTTTATCATTAATAAACACAGCTGATTTTTGGACAAAGGTAGGGTATATTCTGTCAGTATCAATAGTATTTAATTTACAATATTCTTGAATCTGATGTAAACCGTTAATTTCAACACGGACATTTGATTGTTTTGTTTCGCCAGTTTCTTTATTGGTATATTCACTCTTTATTTTTAAACTAGGAGCATTATTACTTATCATAACCATACCAAACGATTTAAGCCTTTGAACAACATCATCAAAATTATTTTTTGATATTTTTCTATATCCTTTTGTTCCAAAACGAATTTCAAACTCTGGTGTTTTATCTGTTAATGTATTAATATTTTCTAAATACGTACTAACAATATTATCAAATTGCTGTTGGGGAGTTAATTCCGTCATTTGTATATATACTTTAACATATTATTTTATATTTGTTTCAATTTTAAATTTAATTATTTAATTTATATAATATTTTCTCATACATTTGAGGTTTCGTTAATTTAATTGTTTCGATTTTCAACCGCTTACATATGTCTCTCAACTCATCAGCTTTATAACTAGAAACTGCTTTTAAAGGCTTATCTAAATTTTCTAATTTCCAAAAATTATTGCGGTAATATTCAATCTTATCAATTGTTACGTTCTGCTTTAATCCAAAGTTGTTTTCATATTTTTCAATTAAATAAATGGGATTATTTTCATTAACAATAACTTCATAATATTTTTGATTATCAATATAAAAAATATTTATATTCTTAAGATAACATAAGGCCTTAATAGAAGTCATTGTTATCATTTTATTATGTGCTAATTCTGTTTCTACTGTATTTTTACTAACCTTGATCGGTTTGAAGAGGGATTTATTATTTCGAAATTCTTCAATCCATTTATATTTAATTTCCTTTTCTTTTGTAAAATAATTATGTACCATATCATACTCTGAAAGATTGAATAAAATAATATAAAAACACCAAAATAATTTGTCTTTTTGTTTCGGAAAAAAAACATCATTTGATGCTGTTTTCGTAATTGTAACATTTTTATCTTCTTTTTTATTTGTAGGTTTTACATTATTATTGTTGATAACTTCAATATTACATATGTTTTTTGAAGTTAGCATATAATCATTTGCTTCATTTAATATATCTTCGACTCTAGGCATTAAGTTGTATAGAAGAATTATCTTTATTATCTTTAAAATATGTATTAGATAGCTCATCTTTCTGAGCTTCAATATCACTCAATTGCTTTTCTTGTTTGTTAACATACTTTAAATAGTCTTCAAGTTGTGTTATTGTAGAATCCTTAAGACTAGTCATATTAATAAAAATACCATTTTTATTTTCATTGATAGTAATACTATCATCGCTTTTTAGTATTTTCAATATTTCCACTTGGTGAAATTTTGATAATTCTTCAATACTCTCCTTCAAACAATTTAAATTGCTCATTTATATATTAAATTTAAATTGTTTTTAAATATATTACTTTAATGTTAATTTTGGCATTTTCTTCACACCCTTTTTATACCTATCTGACTTTGGTTCAACGATTTCTCCGATGATACTTACTTGTTCATCATTTAATTCATATCGTTGACCAATCACTTTTGCTGTAATTTCATCACCTTCTTCGACAGTGCTAAAATATTTATTATTATAATGATGGTCTCTAGTAATATAAATTACTACAGGAGACACATCCTCATTAATAACAGCTCTAATACCAGCTTGTGTTTTATTTTTGATAACACATTTAATTTTCATTCCTTCAACTGGACAGCAAACTAGACATTCAAATGCTACATCAAATTCAATAACATCTTCAAATAACACTCCACTAGAATAAGTTAATACTCTTGTTGAATCAGGTTTAATAAATCCCTCAATAGTACACTTTCCTTCAATATCTCTTTTAATCTTATTTTGTAATAATTCCTTAATATTCTTTCCTACTTTCTTGAAAGGGACTTGAATTTTCCTTGATAACAATGAATTCATATAAACTCCAATGTCACCAGCTTTTCTGCGTGTGTCTTTTTTCGCTACTTGCGTATCCATATTATTATATAATAAGAAGTTTATTCTTTAATTATCTTCAATTTTATTTTATTTAAAATGAATTTTTTCCAAATCATTAATTATTGCTTCTTCTGGTGAAAGAAACCATCTTTTATTGTTTTTATTTGTTTCATTGAAATATCTTAAATACATTTCTTGTAAAACACAAAATTCAGTTTTATTTATACCTTTTATATTTTCAGGTGTGTATTTCACATTTTCATCTTGATCTTTCCCAATTATAGTATTTAATAACTTAACAGCATCACTTTTACCAGATTGGTCGCATCTAGCTCCTTTACTTCTTTTGTCATCCATATTTTTCACTTTAAAAATATTTATTTCTTCATCTTTAAATGGTCCCATAAATCCTACATATAAATTATAATCCGATAAAGGAATGATTAATTTTTTAATAGACATAGCCAAATCTGTATAATCCTCTTGTTTTCCTTCATTCCATGATTTACTTCCTAATACCAATAAAGATTGACTATTTTTATTTAATTTAAGATTTTTCTTGGATAAAATAATTCCTTTAATACCCTTATTAATTAATAATTTATCGTCATAATAATTCTTAATTTTCATTTCTATTGTATCTAACTTATCTTTAAAATAAATATAATTTAATATTTCGAAAGTTTCATTAAATGATAGTTTTTCTAGAATATGTCGTAATAAGAATACTGTAAACATCTCATCATCTATTCCAATATCATCTTTTAAAAAATTCTTAGTATGAATAGTCGCTAAATATAAATACCAATTATCTTCTCCTCTTTTAACTGATTCTATTTTACTATTTCCTGTATTATAATTCTCTTTAATTCTATCTAACACATCTATATTTTCTATTACATTAATACTTTCTTTTATTACAATATCATCGTTAGGAATGTCTATTATTTTATCAGTTATCTTTACCTCCTCTACATTCATATTAATTGGTAACGAAATCATATCCGCTTTATAATCAATTGGAACCCGTCTATCAAAAACACTAATATTTTCATTAGTTAATTCAATTGGTTGAAATAAATAATACTCTTCAATATTAATTAATCTACCAATTCTGTCATATTTATCAATCAAATAATCATTTCTGTCGTTAATTAAGGATGTCAATGCTACATTTATTTGTATTAATGGATAATTTCTCTCAACATTTATTTCACTAATTAATGTATCTTTTTTATAAAAGAATCTTTGTTTAAATAAATTTCTTATTCGTTGAATAATTTTATCAGTATTAATAAGAATAAATGCTTCATTATAAGTATCTAATTTAATTTCCTCTTCTGTAATTTGTTTGAATGGTTTACATTTAAAATCACAAGTATCCATATAATCACACGATACCGTTTTTGCTTTATCACCAATAGGATAATCAATTATCATTTTATTAGACAATTGTTGTTTAACAATAGTATTCATATTTTCTTCTGTAAATAAAGTTTGATCAATATTTAATAAACAATCTACAGATGATTCTTTCAAAATTCTACTTACTCTTCCTATTTGGACAGCTTTCATTTCTGCTATTCTATAAATATATAGATCAACTGCTTCATCGTCTTCATTATTTAATAATGTTCCATATAGAAATATCTCAACATTTCTCTCTTTAAAAGGTAGTTGTTTATGACTACAATTTCTAACAGCTCTTCCAATAATTTGTTCAACCAAACTTAAGTTATACCACGGCTCCATAATATGAACTTGTCGCAAATTTTTAAAATCCAGACCTTCTGAACCGGTCATTGAAATAATTATTACCTTTATTTTCTCTCCATTTTTATTATCTTCATCGGTTAAGTTTTTAAGATCATAAACCTTATCGGGTGATAGAGCCTTCTCTCCTGTTAATAGGGTATAAGTAGCAGGTCTAAATTCTCCTGGATTATCCATTTTATCTTTAGGTAAATAAGTTTTGGAATCTATTACAGGATGTTGAGATGTTTTAAATAAATTTGATGCTTTGTTTCCAAATCGTGTAAATCCAATAGATTCAAGTGCTAATGCCATTGGTATTACTCCTCCGTCAATAAATTGACTATAAATTAAAACGATACCATCTGAATTATAAATATTATCAACAATGTTTTTTATTTTTCCACTATATTTTCCAATATTTTCAGGAGAGAAAATCTTTCCAAAATCATCATTCTTATATTCGAAATTATTTCTAGTTGGAGGATTAGTTGTTTCCTTCCATTTCATACATCTTTTTAATCCCTCTGAACCTAATAAAATTTTAGAATCAAATTTTGGACTATCATCTTGTAATAATTTTGTTGGATATAACATATTTAATGCTTGTAATGGTTTCTGTAATATTGTATACCCAAATGTATCTAAATTTTCAAAACTAGGTAGACCTTCTTTTTTGTTGCTAGCCTTTTCTTTTATGCTATCAATAATATAATTATATCCTATCTGTTGAAATGAACCACAATTTGTTACATAGACATCTAGATGTTCTAATGGCTGAAGTATATCTTTTCCATTTAATTGTTTTTTAGGATATGTTAATTCTTTAAATGTATTTTGAATAGAAAATAAGGACGGGAATATACGATAAGGAAATGTATAAGGGTTTTCTCCTCTAACAAATGAAACATATCCTGTTGATTTTCTTTTAATCAATTCTTCACCAATATTAGTTCCATCTGGACCAATTAATAAGTTTCCATTAGAATCAAATACATCTTTTAATTCAATAGTAGAACGTTTATCATTCTTATTCATAATATTCAACAACCATATTATTTCCTTATAACTATTATACATCGGAGTAGCAGAGAGAAATAACAATCTTAAATTGTCTACATAGCTTACTAATTTTAATAATTCTTGCGCTATCCTTTTATCTTGTTTTTCACCAGTAATTCTGATATTATGAACTTCGTCTATTACTACGAGTCTGTTATTAAAATGCTTTTTTAATTTTCTAATTACCTCCATTTTTTTCTTTTTTGGATTCTCTTCAGTTACTTTTGAAATATTTTGAATATAATTGGCAAATTCAGTATATCCTAAAAATAAATAGGAATTATTAATAATTCTTTTTATTTGTCTAATTACCTTTTCTTTGGATAATCCTTTCATATTCATTGGATTAATTTCTTTTAAATATTTATTTCCTGTGCATGCTCTTAAATTCCATAATCCATCTATCTGTTTCAGTTTTCTCTCATCAAATAATTGGAGTTTAAAGTTTTCTTGAACATTTGGTGAAGCAACTACAATAATCCTCTGTGTAATTCCTAATTGTTTTAAATAATCTCTCATCTCTTCTGAAACGCTAATGGCACTACATGTTTTACCTGAGCCTAAACCATGATATAATAACAAACTGTTATAAGGAGTCTGAAAACTTAAAAAGTTGCGAACAAACAATTGATTCGGAGATAATTCAAAATCAGCTTCACATAATTTTTTTGCTTGTTCTTCAATCTCATCCACACTAAAAATTGTTCCATCATATTTCGTTTCATTAAATTCTTTTTTGAGAGCAATTTTAATATTAAACTCTGGATCATCTAATGATGGATATAAGTTTTCAAATTTATCTTCATTAGTAGAAATAAATTTTCTATTTAAAATCTCTCGTTTATTAATAAAAGAATTACTATCAGTATCTTTATCGTCTAAATTAATTTTATCAAAACCTTCATTAGATAACAATTCTATATTTTTCTCAGATAATATTGGTTCATCAACTAATGATAATTTTGTTTTTTTTCTAGGCCTTCGTTTAGGTTTTTCCATAATACTTATATATTATTAATATAATCTATATTCTTGTAAAACTTTATTCACTTTATTTAAAATATTTATTTTTTCTAAATTATATGGTCTAATTTTGATTAGACATTCATCATAATTTAACCATTTAACTTCACTTACTTCAGTCTCTTGAAATGTGTTTGTTGTTTCTATATGAGGATCTATAAATCCTAGAAAATATTTATGCTTATATGATTTCATATTAGAACCTGTAAAAATCTCTTCATAAGGAATTATATTTTGAACTAACTTAATATTTGACTTAATATAACCTGTCTCCTCTTCAAATTCTCTTAAAGCACAATTTAAATCTTTTTCCTGAAAATTTCGTCGTCCCTTTGGAAATCCCCATTCTGGTTCAACCCATAAGGTATTGCTATTTTCTATTAATAATTGTAAATTATAACATTCTTTCGACTCTATTCCAATAAGTAAAGCATCATATTTTTCTCTAGATGTTTTTTCTTCTCCTCGATATTGAATTCCTACATTTTCACCCCATAAATAACTCCATAATTCATCAAATGAACTTGATTTTATTTTTTCTTTTTCATAAACAGACATTTCATTAAATATATTTAACAGATAATGATAATTATATAATGGATACTTACCTCGCATAAATTCTACAAACCCTAAACTATGTTTCCGTTTAATCATAAGGTACTGTAACTTATTGTTAAATAGCCTAAATGTGATTATTCCTACACTAGTTATTGGATGTTTACATGAATGAAATTGATGGCCGTTTTTTCCACAATTATTACAAAAATTAAATGATTTACTCATATGCTATATGTTTATTTGTCTATCTTTTTATATTGTTTCATTTTAATGACAGAAAAATCGTTTGATCCAAAGGTATGGGGACCACATTTTTGGTTTTTATTAATGACATTAGCTGTTTCATATCCTCTTAAAGCTAATGATACAACCCAGAAGAAGTATTATGATTTTATTTCTAATTTACCATTATTTATTCCACATCCTCCAATAGGAAATAAGTTTAGTGAGTTATTAGACCAATATCCTGTTTCTCCTTATTTAGAGGGAAAGGATGCTTTTTTGAAGTGGGTTCACTTTATTCATAATAAGATTAATGTAATTACTGGTAAGGATAAAATAACACTTACAGAAGCTCTTGAAAATTATTATGATCTTTATAAACCAAAAGAAATTATATTACACGAGCAAATTAAATATAGAAAAAAATTATTATTTGGGGGAATTATTGTCGTATTAATTGGCGGTGGCTATTATTTATATAAAAAATAATTCTCTCTACAATATAAGAGAAATTATGAATAGAACAATTAAAAATAAAAGAAGAAGAAGAAATAGAAAAGGTGGTGAGGCATTAGCATCTGGAGGTTTTGGATGTATATTTAAACTTGCTATCAAATGTAAAAATAAAGCTGAAAGAATTACTGGTGTTAGTAAAATGTCAATTGAGCAACATGGTAAACAGGAGATGTCAGAAATTGAAAAAATAAAAAAAAAGTTGGATAAAATTAAAAATTATGAAAAATACTTTTTACTGGATGTTGAAATGTGTTATCCTGATAAATTAACAAAGGAAGATATGATTAATTTTGATAAAAAATGTTTTGCCCTTACTAGATATAATATTAATGAAAAAAATGTTAATTCAAAATTGAATAAACTTACTATTCTTAATATGCCTGATGCTGGTATTGACTTGAAAGACTGGTTAGTAGTAGATGGAAAAATTACCAAGGATAAAATGTATCTATTGAATGAATTAATTGTTAAGTTATTAAAAAATGGCGTTAGACCTATGAATAATGCGGATGTAATACATAATGACTTGAAAGATAGAAATGTGATGATCGATAAAGAAATGAATGCGAGAATTATTGATTGGGGATTGGCTGGTGTAGTCGTGAATAAAGAAATTCCAAAAGAAATAATGAATAGACCACTACAATTTAATACTCCTTTCTCATCAATGATTATATCAGATGAATTTAAATTAAATTATGATATTTTTTTACAGAGAGTTAAAGATGGACTTATATTATTTAATAAAACAAATGTTAGAAATTATATTATTAATGAGTATTTAATAAAATTAGCAAGGTATTATGGATATTATGATGATAATGTTATTTTATTTAAAATGATTTTCTCTCCAGGAATTAGCGATGAAACCTTTTTGTCGGATGTTAAGAGAGATAATTTAATTGAATATGGTTATTATCTTTACTACTTATCAAATTATATTACAGATATATTAATGAAATATACTGACTCTAATTATAACTTTGATTTGAAAAAATACTTTTTTGACGCTTATTTACATAACAGTGATGTATTTGGTTTAATGACTGTCTATTATAATTTCTTTGAATTAGATTTATCTAATATTGACTTAGATGATGATGGTAAGAAGATATATCTTAATCGTATTCGTTCTTTATTAGTTGAATATATTTATTCTAATGGTGGAGAGAAAATAGACATTAATAAATTATGTAGTGCTATTGAAGAATTAAATCAAATTATTAATTACGATAATAAAATTGTATTACACAACACATATCATAGTAAACATAGTAAAACTAGAAAATCTCCTAGAGCAGTAACCTCTATTATAACTAAATCTAGAAGCAAAAGCAAAAGTAAGAGTAAAAGCAAAAGCAAAAGTAAATCAAAAAAATAAATATAATCTTTAAAAAATAAACTTTATAAATATTATATGAAATTAGAATTATTAATTTTAGTAGTATCAGGATTTTTTATAGCAAACACATACTATGATGGAAATTATGTTAAAATATTACAGTCTTGGCAAAAATATTTTAAAATGGCAGGTTTTGCTTTTGCTGGATTAAGTATGTATTTATTTATAAAGAAAAACCCTTCCGAATCCCAGAGCATTGTTCAACAAGCCACAAATATAATTAAACATATGCCTAGCGGACAATCTTCTTTAGATGTTCTTAGTCCGTTTATTGATTTTACTAATCAAACTCCATTTACAGGTGGTGGTAATCAACAACATCAAGTGAATCGTATTATGGAATCCGGGAAAAAAGGTACAAAAAGATGTGTAAGTGAAACAAAAAAGAAATTTGTTGCCTCACAACAGAGCTGGAAATGTGGACATTGTCAAATTCAATTACCAGCATGGTTTGAGGTTGATCACAAAATTAGATTAGAAAATGGAGGTTCTAATCATGTTGATAATTTAGTAGCTTTGTGTAGAGATTGTCACGGAAAAAAAACAGCGATGGAAAACCTTTAATTTATTTCTAATGATTTATTAATGGCGTCTACTAAAACAAAATCTACCGAAAAAAAGGAACCACCAATATTTGATGATTCTGGAACAAGTTATTTTGCCAAATTTATTAATGTTATGGACTATATTTATAAATTATTCTCGTATTATGTAGTTGGTTCTATTAAAGACAATAAATTACAATTTAGTTTCTTATTAGGACTTATAATTTATATTATTATTGCGAGTATTATTTTTGCCAAAAACCCATATGATATTATTACTGACAATAATGAAGGACTTAGCATTTTATTAATGCTCTTTGGAGGATTTTTAATTGTATTATTAATGTTCTTTTATTCAAGAAAAAAAGAACTATTTGAAAATGAAGAAGAAAAAGGAACTCTTTCGTTCCTTGGTAAAATATTTACTTCCATAGTATCAGTTGGATTGATAATAACATTAGTATATGTTTTTTTTAACTTATCAAGTTATTTTTCTGATTTTAGTAGTTTCTTATTGATGGGAATTAATATTCTTATTATTCTTGGAATTATTACTATAGCATTTAAATTTTTTGGATTACTTGGACAAGGAGAACCAGGTGAAAAATCACCATCTTGGCCAAAACTATTAATTAAAATGATAACATATTTTCCATGTTTGATGATGGATGTTATAGAATATATTAAATATCAATATCAAATCACAACTAAACCAATTGTTATATTATTTGCTGTAGAATTATTGTTAATTGGATTATATTTTGTATTTCCATGGCTTATGGAAAAAATTATGTATCATAATACATCCCAACTTATTGAAAGACCTGAAAATTTAAATATTCAACAAAATTTAGGCACATTTCAAGATGTTAATTACACGACACCAGTTGGAAGTAGTAGTAGTGAATTTAGTTATCATTATGCTATTTCTAGTTGGTTTTATATTAATTCCAATCCTCCTGAAACCAACCCACATTACGACGAATACACATCTATATTAAATGTTGGTGATAAACCAGATATACAATTCAATGTTCTTAAAAATAAACTGCGGATTAAAATGAAAACACAAGGAAAGAACGAAAAAATTTTATATGAAACTACCAAATTTTCTATGCAAAAATGGAATAATATTATCATTAACTATGATGGGTCCACATTTGACATATTTATTAATAATGAGTTAGTCTCTTCAACACCTGGCGTAATACCGTATAAATCTAATACCGTGATAACATCTGGAACACAAGGTGGATTATATGGTGGTATTTGTAATGTAAAATATTTTAGAAATAATATTTCTAGAGGAAAAATTAATTGGTTGTACAATTCTATTAATAATTTAAATCCCCCCATCATTTAGTAAAAATTTCTAAAGCTATATTATATTATGGCTGTATCAGTAAAAAGTATTGCAATAGGTGTTGTAGTCCTAGTCTTAATAATACTAATTATTAGATGGATTATGGGAGATAGCACAAAGCTTAGCGGGTTAACCGATGCTAAAAAAGTTACCAAAATCTCTGCCCAAGATTTAGCACAAAATAATGCTTCAAATTACGCATACTCTGTATGGTTTTACATTGATGATTGGAGTTATAGATATGGTGAACCTAAAATCGTTTTAGGAAGATTAGACAGTGACTTGAATCCTTCACCATCTATCACTTTAGGGGCAATTGAAAATACTCTTCAAATTGAAACTACCGTATACCCTTCATCCCAATCTTCTACAGGAACCAAAAATACTTGTAATGTTGCCAATGTTCCTATTCAACGATGGGTTAATGTTATTGTCAGTTTATACGGACGAACTATGGATGTATACATTGATGGTAAATTAGTCAGAACATGTGTCCTTCCAGGTGTTGCCAAGATTGCCAACAATGCTCCTGTTTATGTAACACCTTTAGGTGGTTTCTCTGGTTATACCGCAAATATTCACTATTATGCGGATTCCTTAAACCCTCAAGAAGCGTATAACATTTACCGTAAGGGATACGGTGGTTCTGGTTTCGACTTCCCTTATGAGGTTAAAATTGAATTCCTCAAAGACGGTGAGGAACAGGGAACTCTTACTCTTTAAAATAAATATTAAAAATCATATCTAAATTTCTTATGTATAATATATAGATATGGAAACAGGAAATATTTCTTCTGGAGCAAGTTCATTTGATAGTTTTAAAAGTAATAAAGCTGTTAGTGGCACAAAGGAATTTTTAGAATCAAATAGTTTAGTAGCCAAAGTTGCTTTTCTATTATTAGTTTTAGTAGTTTTTGTAATTGCTGTAAGATTTAGTGCCCAATTTTTAGCATGGGTCTTTTCTTATAATGGTTCGCCTTATTTATTTGATGGTATGGTTGACGCCAAGACTATGATGGTTATCCCTCAAGACCCGAATACAGGTGGTGCTATACCAGTTATTAGATCTGATGGTCAAAATGCCGGTGTAGAATTTACCTATTCGGTATGGATGTTTATTGATGACTTAGTATACCAACAAGGTCAATACAGACATGTATTCCACAAAGGAAATGATGATATTAATTTCTCTACATCCCCTATTGGTATGAATCAACCTAATAATGGTCCCGGTTTATATATTGCCCCTAACACCAACGCCTTAGTAGTAGTTATGAATACTTTCAATGATATTCAAGAGGAAGTCATTATTGATGATATTCCTATTAATAAATGGGTTTGTGTTCAAATTAGAGTTAAAAATCATCAACTCGATGTTTACATTAATGGTAAACTAGCTAAACGCCTTATTATGAAAGGTGTTCCTAAGCAAAATTATGGTGATGTATATGTTGCTATGAATGGTGGTTTCTCTGGTTATATGTCTGAATTAAGATATTTTAATTATGGTTTAGGAACTGCTGAAATTCAACGAATTGTTGATAATGGACCTAATCTTCAAATGTCTGGTAGCCAAATCACTAGTAGTATGCCAAGATATCTATCACTTAGATGGTTCTTTACAGGAAATACAGACGGATATAATCCTTAATTTTTTATATAATTACTTATAATTTATATAAAAAACAATTATATTATTGATTATAATGCCTTCATACGGACCAAATGATTTTATTTATATATAATAATATGACTAGCTGTCCAAATAATTTTTATACATATCAAGGAATAACTACAAATGCTACTAGTGGCATTGCCACAGGGCAAAGTTTTACAATGACTGAAACAGGATATGTTAATAAGATAACAACTACAGCATTAGGTGGTAATTCCTACAGCCTTACTAGATCGAGGATTGAAGAAAGTTATATATATATAAGAGCATTTGTAAATAATAATGAAACAACAACCCCTCCAAATGCATTATCAGGAACAATTTTGGCTACATCATTATTAGG
>PVMK01133677.1_pt1 | contig 47829 bp, 49 predicted proteins | sample 1853481 | NCBI WGS metagenome assembly PVMK01 (sample SAMN08533507, study PRJNA380276) | Marine sediment metagenome, whole genome shotgun sequencing project.
AACCCGCAATCTGGCGGCCGTTTCAAAATGGGCCCGTTTTATGCGGCCCATGATTTCATTGTCTCCGGTATACATGGCCATATCGCTGTTGTCCCAGCCGGGGGTGGCCGGCATGGTCCAATTCACGCCGGCCACATCCATCAGGACGGCCGTCTGGTAAATAAGCTGGGCCTGAAATTTTGGTTCCGGACCGATCACCGAATACATGATGTCGGCCCCTTCTTTTTCAAGGGGAATCCGCAGGGTGGGTATTTCAGCCTGGGCTTCCTCCTCCTGCCACTGGAGGGTATCTATCCACTCATCGTCTTTAACCCACATTTGATTCAAGGTGGTCGCATGACTGTGGGCCGTGTCCTGAATATAAAGGGGCGTTACGCCCAGCAGGTGGCAGATGCGACGCACCGTGAGCATCATGTAGGCAATGTCAATTCCAAAAGGACAGTACATGGCACAGCGCTTACAGGCATTGCATTCGGTGGAGGCAATTTCAGAAGCTCTTTTTATGAACTGCGCACTGACCTTGCCTTTCTTTTTTATCATTTCCCACAACGTTTGTTTGACTTTGCCCACCGGTGAATAGGCGGGATCATTATCATGGGAAAGGTAATAGTGGCACGCTTCGGAACAAAGCCCGCAGTGGATGCAGGTATCCACATAGGCCTTTAAACGAGCACCGCTTTCTTCCTTTAACACTTTGTTGACTACCTTCTCAATCCGTTCCTCGGTAAGATTTTGGGCACCGACCTCCAGACCTTCATCCACTACCTTATTGTCGATTTGCTTTGCAGGCTCAGCCATTGTTCAGCTTCCTTTTTATTCCAAACTGTTTTAGGAGAACCGCAGAACACTAAACAAGGAATAATGAATGTCGAAGTAATTAACCGACGGCCAATACTTTTTACTTCTACATTCCTTGTTCGACATTCGATATTCAAAACGGTTGTTCATGATTCCTCAATACCTGAATCCCTGAATCCCTCAATTGCTTAATCTTTCAATTTCTAAATTCCTGAATCCCTCAATTCCTCAATCCACTTTCTACCAATCCTGAGCATGCCTTACCCCTCCAAACTCCGATCCCATATACGCCCGGGTCAAGGGGGCCGTGATCATATGACTCAGTCGCGTGAACGGAATGGCTACCAGCATGATTTCTCCGGCCAGGATATGAATGATGACGAAAAATTTATACCCAAACCACTGGTAATAGGCCAGAAAACCCGTCACAAAAGGTGCGGCGATTATGGCCAGCAGCACAAAATCAGAAGCTGAAGTGACGTACTGAACTTCCGGATACGTTAGTCGCCGGACAAGGAAAAAGATACAGCCGGCGATGACGATCAGCGTCATGGCGTCCGCCAGGCCATCCGGCAGGGACCACCAGCTCAGGTTCCAGGCCTCCTCGATAAGAATGATATGGGCCAGCAGAAAAAGCGGGGTTATCAGCAGACAGATATGAAAGGCAAAGGTTACAACCGTCAATCCCGGATGCCTTCTCATATTTTCGGTGGCAAACGGGGTGCTCCATCGCAGGATGGAACGCAGACTGTATTTCCAGCTCATGTAGGAATAGATGAATGGTTCTTTGCGGTGGACCAGCACGAGCAGGCTGACAAGCCGGTAAAGGCAGCCGCCGATAAAAATAATAAAAGCAGACCATGCCAGCGGACCACTGACGAATTGATAAATGTCGAACATGTTTCCTCCCTTTAGCGCAGCATATCCGTCACAGACAGGACCTGCCTCGAATAGGTGCCGTCCTTCAGGGTCCGCACAAGAATTGTATCTCCTGCGGAGCTGAAAACAGGATCCCAGATTTCATCGCACTCGCCATCCCACAACTGATCATTTAAAGCGATGCCGTATTTACCGTTTTTCTCAAATTTTAGCGCCATATAATTGCTGTCGGAGCTGAAGACCGGCTTCCAGACCATATCAAAGGTGTTTTTCCAGACAACACCATCGACTGCAACGAACCAGCGGGCATCTTTTTTGGCCACGGCCGCTATTTTTTTGCTGTCCGGGCTAAAAACCGCATCGGATACCATGTCGTTGAAGGTTACCGGCCAGGGATGTCCGTCAACCGCAACCGTCCACTTTCCATATTTAGGCGCAACGATAGCAGCCAATTTGCTGCCATCGGGGCTGTACATCGATGCCACAGCTGCACAAAGCGCCGATCCCAGATGATCCGGCCGTCTTCGGCCAGTGACCATTTACCATTGATCCGGACCGGTGCCACCACCGAATTGCTGATGGGATTGAACACCGGCTCCCAGATACAACCAAAGGTTTGCTCCCAGGGCGTGCCGTTGACGGCAATGGTGTAATCATAAAGGTTCAATCTGACTTCAGCCGCCAGAGTTTTGCCCATCCGGACTGATCGCCGTTTTCCCAGACATTGACGAACTGAGTATCCCAGGCCGTGCCATCGATGGCGGCCGAAAAGGCGCCGGCCTGAAATTTTTGGATTTCGCCTTCGCCGAACTTTCCGACCTGCACGGCCGCCGCCGTACGGGTTCCGTCGGGACTGATGGTGGGATTGGTCATGTTGGTGAATGTTTCTTCCCAGCAAACGCCATTAAGCGCCATGCCGTAAGTCATGTCCTGCTGGAAGGCAACGGCGATATTTTTACCATCCGGGCTGAACAGGGTGTTCCAGACATAGGCAAACTTGTTTTCCCAGGCAGCGTCGTCCACTGCCACTGTCCATTCGCCCGTCTCGGAAACCAAAGCGGTCAACCGGCCATCCGGGGCAAATCGCAGATACCAGATTTTATCAAAAACATTTTCCCATGATTGGCCGTTGACACAAACCGTGAACTCCCCCTCCGCCAGATTGACGATGGCGCCGATTTTCTCTCCATCCGGACTCACATAAGGCTCTTCGACCCAATTGAACGTGTTATGCCACTGCGCGACATCCGCAATGTCCCTTTTGCCGATATTCCAATCCCACTCGCTCATGCTACCCATTACCTGTTCTCCCCTGTTGCTTCATTAGTAATTACCCGATCAGGCTGGCGGTCATTTTCAGTAGTTCTTCAGCCTCCGGCGGTTTTTCGATATAGGCTTCCGGTTTCGGAATCGGTTTTTCCAGCCGGGCATTCACCATATTCAAATAATGAGAAAATGTTTTTGGGGCCACGGCCGAAAGCATAATAACCGGTATTGTTTTAAGGGTTTTATCCGTTTTAAGCTGCCGGTACATATGCACACCGCCTTCTCCGGGCATCATCACATCCAGAATGATCAGATCCGGCAATAAATCCCTGGCTTTGATCAGACCTTCAGTTCCATCCCTTGTCATCACCGGTGCGTAGCCACTGGTTTCCAGCAGGGTGGATATGAAGATTCGCATATCCAATTCATCTTCTACAATGAGTACCGTCTTCTTATTCATTCAAAATTCCCATCCCTTCCAGCTGCAATTGCTGTCACCACCCCTGATGGTCAGGCAACTTTGTCAGGATGATTGACGCTGGCCACCGGACAGGCAGACCGCAAAACGACCTGTTCCACGGTGCTGCCGAGGACCGCTTCCTCCGGATCAATCTCTCGGGTGTGGTGTGCCATAACAATGAGATCACCCGTCCTCTCACGCGCGAACTTTAAAATTTCGATATAGGGAACACCTTCGCGCACCTCGATATCGTAGTTGTCATAGCCGTTCATTTTAGACACATACCGCTTTTCCATTTTTTTACGGGCGTTTTCAATCAACTGCTCGATTTCTTCCTGTCCCAAAATCCGGCCGGCAGATGGGGCGCCGATATCGCAGGCGTGGAACAGATGCAGCTTGGCACCGACCTCTTTGGCCAGATTATAGGCAAACATATAGGCCGAATCGGCGGCTTTGGAAAAATCGGTTCCGAAAACGATATTGGAAAACAGCTTCCAGCAGGTGATACACGGCCGACTGATGATGACCACTGGACAGCGGGCTGCCTTAGCTACTCTTTGCATGGTGCTGCCCACCACACTTCGATAGCGGGTGGCACCGATGTCCTCCTGCCGGGTGTGGGAACCCATAATGATGAGATCGATGTTTTTTTTGCGCGCTATTCTCAAAATCTCTCTGTGGGGGACTCCGACCGTGGTTTCAATTTCGACATTTTCAGTATCTTCCAAAAGAGCGCCGTAGGTATTTTTCATCTCTTCTTTGACCCACTCGACATAATCCGGATCCGGCTGCTCGGTTTCGCCGGTCCTGACATCCGTTACAAAGGGACTGTAACCCCGGGTCGGGATGCCGAGCACATGGAAAATGGTGAGCTGGGCGTCCCACTTCAGTTGCAGATCAAACGCCACTTTAGCGGCATTGTCGCAAGTGGGTGACGCGGTTGTGGCAAACAGGATTTTGGTAAACATGACTCACCTCCTAAGTTGGCATTGTTCAGGGATAACATGAAAGCTGAGTTCCCAGGTAATTCCGTCAATGAATTCAAACAGGGTGAACACGGTATCAAATTCAAATATGTCTACATGGTCCCCGAAAACCACATGTTTAAGTCTTCCCAGCTTTAGCGGCATATCCAGCAGACTGTTTAGCTGCAGCGATCTAATTTCAACGCTATCTTTATTTTGGATTCCTGAAACAGAGCTGTAAATTTCCAGGCGTTTCTCAGGATGTCCAATCATTTCTACGGTTTTAGCGAATTCAAGGTAATCCAGTAACGTCGAATCACATCCCTGTTGCGGGCAGGCCAGATACTGCTCGGTGTAAGTGGGTAAAAATGAATTCAGCTTCCCAAGCAGCGCGTATTTGCCGATCATCTCAAAGAAGCTGCGCAATGTGTACCCCTCTTCAAGCCCGATCTGAAAGCTGAGATATTTCAGGACATCAGAGTCCACCGCATTTTGCTTGTAGTGAATCTTTCCGTCTCTTTTTAATGATACTGCATACATTGGGCTTCTCGTTGGTGCGGTAATTTATTCACCAGTTGATAAATATGGTCTTATCCTCTGGTTGAGCATTTATCGTGCCAAATACAGAATCAAGACTGGCGGAAATAATATTTATAGCTATTTTAATAGGTTATATTATATTTAACTCGCATGACAGGATTAGAGACGAAATAGCGAATGTTGCAATAATGCAACTAACTCCTGAATTATTTTTGATGGATAAAATAATTCTAATACTATAATTCTATTAATTTTCAAATAATTAGAGATTAAATCCAGGTTTTGTGGGTCGCCGAAAAGGCCGTTGCGGGAGATGGAACATTATGCAACATTTGTTGCATCAGATTATACTTGCGGGCTAAACCGTGCTTATAATTACTCAATATTAACGGCGGCAGGGGATTGGGTGCAACACGAGTTTCTTCGAAATGCTCATACCGAAGCCAGGCCGAATCGATTTGATTCACTGTATTCGGAGGTTGGTTTCGGATTTGAATTTTGTGATTTGGGATTTATTTGTGATTTGAGTTTTGTGATTTGGGATTTAAACAATTTAATTCTGGAAATGGAAGAACTATAAAATCAAATAGAGTTTTGTAAATTACATATAGGGCAATACACTAATAGATATATTGAATTTTTTTATTTTACGCCACAGGGTTGTGCGGTTGATATTAAGTGCGGCGGCAGTTTTTCCTTTATTCCAGCTATTTTTTTGCAGCATCGCCAGAATCATTTGTTTCTCGCTGATTTCAAGTTCTTCACCCGGCATATGGGTTTCACCAGGCGGCCACGACCGCAAAAGTTCCTGCTGGAGTGCCAGGGGCAGGTGGTGCCGTTCGATGGTTTCGCCCTGGCAAACGATCAAGGCATGCTCGATAATGTTTTCCAGCTCTCTGACGTTGCCGGGGTAATCGTAATTTAAAAGCACATCCATGGCATTGTTTGAAAACTTTTCTACCCGGGTTTCCCGCGTTGTGCGCAAACGCTTTAGAATATGGGAAATTAAGAGAGGAATATCGCTCCGGCGATTTTTTAGGGGCGGCAGCTCCAAACGCATCACATTGAGCCGGTAGAAAAGATCTTCCCGAAAATGTCTTTCCTTTACCATCTGCCTCAAATTTTGATTGGTAGCCGAAATAATACGAACGTCCACCTTGGTGGTTTTTCTACTGCCCAGGGGATAAAACTCCTTGTCTTCCAACACCCTCAGCAGTTTCCCCTGCAGCGATAACGGCAGGTCTCCGATTTCATCAAGAAAAATGGTCCCCTGGTCGGCGTCCTGGAACCGTCCCGGTTTATCATTGTCGGCTCCCGTAAACGCCCCCTTGACATAGCCGAACATTTCGGATTCAAGAAGATTATCGGGCAGGGCCGCGCAGTTTACTTTTACCAGGGGCTTTTGGGAACGCGGGCTGGCATTGTGGATTACTTTGGCAAGCACATCTTTTCCGGTTCCGGTGGGACCTTCAATTAAAATGGTTGCATCACTGGCAGCCACCACGGGTATGATTTCAAAAATTTTCTGAATGGCAGGATCCTTACCTACCATATCATAAAAAGTATAACGCCCTTTTATTTCGCTATTAAATTGATACTTTAGCGATAAGTCCGTGATGGTTGCCAGACCGCCGACAATACGCCCGTCCTCATTTTTGAGCGCCATGTAATTGGCCCGCACCGGAATGATCTGTCCATCCCGGGTTCTTAGCTCTCCTTCGGCGCTCGACCGCGCCTGACCATCGGCAATCGTCTCGTTGAACAGCAACATCCCCGGGCTGGAGGCCTCGCCAAATACCGTGCTGCAGGATTTTCCCAGGACATCCCCCCGGCTGAATCCCGAAATAGTTTCCGCCGTGGTGTTGAAAAAGGCAATATGTCCACCGCGATCCACGGTCAAAAGACCGATATCAAGATTGTCCAGAATGATCTTTAAGTGGCGGTCATCATGCCGCACACGTTCAAGAAGATCTTTTAAAGCCGATTGGTCCTGGAAAATTTCGATACACCCCAAGGGCTTTTGATCCGGTCCGTAGACGGGCGACACGATCTTGGTGATGCTGTAGGTTTCATTATTCTGATCGGTTACCTCGACATCCACACAGCCAGATTTGCGGCCATTTTCCACCGCTTCTAAATAGGTGCATTCGCCATCGCAAAACGAATCCATCAGCCGGTCGTAACAGTATTGACCTCGAAAATCAGATGCTTTGAATCCGGTAAGTATTTCTGCTGAGTGATTCAAAGAAATAATTTTGCGATCCGGCGACAGAACGATAACGCCCATGGAGAAATAATCGAAAATATCGCCCAGCTGACTGTATTTGATGAGGATATCATCCATAAGTTATAGCCACCAATGTGACAAACCTAAGTTGTAAATCTCAATTCTATCTGTATGCAACTCATCGAGCATTAAAGAAATCCCAAGCACCAAATAACAAATTACTCAAAGAATTGCCTAAAATGCCTAAATTGCACTAAAATGCCTAAAGTTAAGGTCCGCCTCCGGCGGATCGATTCCAACCCGGGCCAAGAACAGGATATGCGATTATTTTTACTTACGGGTTGCACGCTTTTGCCGGCGCAAGATACCCGGCGTTTTAAATAAAGCCGGAGCGCAGCGACACCACAATTTTAGGCATTTTAGGCATTTTAGCTCACTTTAGGCATTTTTCAGGCTTATCAACCTTTTTCTTGAAGCCCTTGGGGTATCCTAATCACAAAGGTAGACCCGACACCGACCTTTGATTCAGCAGTAATTTCACCTTTATGTTCGTCGATGATCTTCTTGGTTATCATCAGGCCAATGCCGGTACCTTCGGTTCCCTTGGTGCTGAAAAAACTTTGGAAAATTTTCTTTTTTACATCCGCGCTCATCCCACAGCCGGTATCCTCAACCTGGTATTCCACCCCCCCCACCGCGAATTTTTCTGGTACGAATCATCACCTTTTTTTCTTTTTTACCGACATCGTTATGGATGCAGGCATCAATAGCGTTTGTCAAAAGATTCAGCAGGCTGTGATGGATGAGGTCAGGGTCAAAATAGCATGTGCCCAAGCCCTTACCGAACTGGGTGACCAAATCAATTCCATGGTCTTGGGCTCGTGGACGCATAAGCGCGACAACCTCCCGCAGCGGCTGGTTGGGATCACAGGCCTGATAATCCGGCCGGGTGTCTTTGGCATAATTGAGAAGGTCCAGGGATAAATTGGTTATTTTGTCTACATTGCCTTTTATCATTTCCCAGCCCTGCATCAGGTACTTTTTCTCACTCAGTTCGATGCCTTTTTCCAGGACAAATGTCCCCCCTTTGAGGCCCCCGGCAATATTCTTTATGGCGTGAGACAGCCCGGCCACAGTTTGTCCAATCGCCGCCAGCCGTTCGGCTTCAACCAGCTTTTTGGTCTTCTCTCGGACGAGCTGCTCCAGGTTGTGGGTATAATCATTTAGCTTGCGGCGCATGGTGATTCGTTCTTGGGCCCTTTTTAAAGCAATTTCCAAAACCTCATCGTTGATGGGTTTGGTCACAAAATCCGTGGCCTCATATTTAACGCTTTTTATGGCCAGGTCCATATCGCCGTGTCCGGTAATCATGATAACTTCGGTATCGGGGCTCACCCGTTTTAACGTGCGTAAAAGCTCAAGGCCATCCATCTCGGGCATCTTTATATCGGTCAACACAATCGCCGGCCGGATATCCTCGAAAATTTGCAGGGCTTCGACGCCCGATGCAGCCGTATGCACACGATACCCCATATCCGCCAGCAAAATGCTTAAGACCTTGCGAATTCCTTCCTCGTCATCGACCAATAGGATTGATTTTTCCATCACTTCTCTCTGGCGATTGGAAATTTGATAATGAAGCGGGCGCCTTCATTTTTTTTGGAAACGGCCTGGATACTGCCCTTGCAATCTTTGACAATTCCGTAGCTGATGGAAAGACCCAGTCCGGTGCCTTGACCGACTTTTTTGGTGGTGTAAAATGGTTCGAATATTCGTTCCAGCATCGAATCCGGAATCCCAGGCCCTGAATCGCCTACCTCAACGGTAATTTTGTTATCATCGGAGCTGGTTTTCAGTGTAATTTTCTTTTCTCCTTTTTGATGAGGCTGGGATTGCCATTTTTCATCGATGGCATCCCGGGCATTGATCAAAAGATTGATAAAAACCTGTTCCAGACGATCGGGATCGACCAATATCTGGGGCAGATCGGGCGCAAGATCCCACACGACCTCAATTCCTCTGACTTTTAGCTGCTGGCCCAAAATTTCAAGCGCCCTTTCGAGTACATCGTTTATCCGGACCTTTTCCAGAGTTAGATCCGATTGGCGGCTAAACTGTCGCATATGGTTAATAATCTTAGTCGCGCGATCGACATAAGAATCGATCTCCGTGGCCATCGTAAACAAGATCTCATCTTCGATCTTTTCTTTTCTTTCGATTTTCCTTATGAAGAAGCGACTGGCCGTCTTAATAACCGAAAGGGGTTGGTTAAGTTCATGGGCCACCCCGGTGGCCATCTCGCCCAAGGTGGCCATTTTACTGGCCTGGATTAATTGCTGTTCGGCTTCGAGCCGTTTGGTAACATCACTGGTCGTAACCAGGAGCGCTTTTCCTCCCGGATAGTCAGAGGGTGAAATCCGAATATTTACGAAGAGCAGATCACCGCTGCCGTTGAAATGTCTGGCCTGGTTGATGACCGACGATGTTTTGATCAAATTCTGGTAGTGATTTCTTTCTTCTTCTCTGAACAGCTGCAAAAAAGATGTTTGGATGATTTCATCTTTTTTATATCCATAAACAGCTTCAACACTGTCGTTACAGTCGAGTATGTCAAGGGTCTCCATGTCCAGGACGAAGACCGGGTTGGGGATATTGTCGAAGATGGCGGAATATTTTTTCTCTGATTTCTCCAATTCTTCTTCCAGCAATTTGACGTGGGTCACATCAAGGCTCATCTCCATGGCGGCAATGATTTCGCCCTCCTGGTTCTTGATCGGAGCGGTATTGACAATCCAGTGGGTCGGCGATCCATCTTTGTTGAGGCCCTTCTCCTCGCTGAAATGCGACAGGCCGTCTTCAAAGGTTCGCTCAACCGGACAGATCGCACATTTCTGGTTCCGTCCTTTGTAAGCGGCGTAACAATAATCGCCGGGTTGGGGATTGAATTTTTGACTGAATTCCCGATTGTAGCGGATCAGCCTGTAGTTACGATCCTGAACCGTGATAATACAGGGTACCCGTTCAAACAGCGTCTGGTATTCATTTCTCTGCTTGTTGAGTTCCTGCTGTTTTTCACCGATTTTTTTACTCATCTTGTTAATCGCCGCCGACAGCTGGCCCATTTCATCTTCCTGGTCGACTTCGAGCTGTGAGAAATACTCCCCATTTGCAATCAGCCGGGTTTCATTCATCATTTTATTAACGGGGCGTTTAACAAATCGTAGAATAAAAAATAAAATGGCGCCAGACGTTAATAGAAATACGGAAATGGCAAAACCCACCAGCCACTTTTGAAAAAGGAATATTTCCTTATCGGTCTCATCCAGTGACACAACAATATCTAAAGCCCCCAGAACCTGCTTGCTCTCGGGGTGAACATGGCAGTTATTTGATGAACATCCGGGTTCGTTGTAAATCGGGATTGATGATTCCCAGCAGTCGATAACCTTTCGGAGAGTAAAAAATGCGGGTTCTTTCGGCCAGATTCAGTTGCGACTGGGGCGGGTCCGAGCGATGGCATACAAAGCAGGCCTCGGATTTAATGTTGGTGACCTGATCGACTTCCGATTGGAAGTTTGAAAATTTTATCTGACCCTCTTTATTGTAGATTCGTATGTTTTCAAGATTCTTGGCCGTAGCGACTTTTTTTATAATCCGGCTAATATCATCTCTTAAATTGTTCATCATGGCATAGTGGGCACCGAGCTTAATGGTGGTGGTTAAAGTATCGGCGCTCGAAACGATGCCGCCCATCAGTTTTTTTTTCTGGTATTTGATATTAAAATAAGCCCAGACGGATACACTGAGAAACAGGCTCAGACCAACCAGGATGAGCAATTTGAAAATCAGGCTGCGCTGAATTTTTTTTAAAAATTTTACCACGGTTACACGCTAGCGGGCATCGACGACTATTCAGTTTTCCTCCGGCAATAGCTCCGCTATTAACCTGCAGAGTTCTTCGGCATCGGGGGGTTTTTCCATATAGGCCTCAGGTTCGGGGATCTGCCTTCCGCTTTGAGGATTCAACACTCTGATAGAATGAAAAAAGGTTTTTTTGGCAATGGCAGATAACATAATGATGGGTATGCGGCAAAGCCCTTCATCCTTTCTAAACTGTTGATAGGTCCGTATTCCGTCTTCGATTTTGGGCATCATGACATCAAGGATTACCAGCGCCGGCCGATCCGCTCTGGCCTTTTCTAAGGCCTCAGTCCCGTCTTTGGCAGCAGTCGGTGTAAATCCCATGGTTTCCACGACGGTCGAAACAAAGATTCTCATATCCGATTCGTCATCCACCACTAAAATTTTCTTGTTGCCCATCGTTAATATCCGTCTCCGGTAAAGAAATGCCTAAAGTCACTGAGGTATTTTATCGATTTTATTAAAAGATATAAATTGAATATTGAACCAATTTCATAAAATCTGCAAGCGGAAATCGGCAGCGTGATCAGGAGGCATCTTTTACCGTGCAACACCGAATAAACTAAACCCTAACCCGGATAAGCCGAAACCAAAAGGGATTAAAATACCAAAAATCCACAACTAAGACTCTAAAGGTGGCTTTCTTTTTTCAAATACCTTGGATTTTTCAGTCATAATTCGATTATCCTTAATCCGTCATAGAGTACAATTTTATACCTATACACTCAGCAAAACAAATTTATTGACTTTCAGAAAAAAGAATATATCGTATACTTTATATATATCATAGACCATAATTTAAATTTTGCAAAGAGGTGCTCATGAAATCTGCAACAGTATCCGCAAAATTAGAGCCTTCCGTTGCTAAAAAACTTGACCTGTTGGCGAAAGCGACAGCTAGATCAAGATCCTTTCTGGTCGCGGAAGCAATTGAAACATATGTGAAGGACCAGGCTTGGCAAATTCAAGCCATCCAGGAAGGCATCAAAGAAGCAGAAAGGGGCAATTTCGCCACAGACAAAGAAGTAAAGAAAGCCTTCAAGAAGTGGGGCGTGAATGAAGATTAAATGGGTTCGACTTGCCCTGACTGATCTGGATGAAGCAGCGGCGTTTATTTCCCAGGACAATCCCGAAGCGGCCATAAGAACAGTAAAACGTATACGGGATGCAGCCCGGATGTTGTCAGATCAGCCAGATGCGGGTCGCGCCGGCCGCGTTCATGGCACCCGAGAGCTGGTCATCGCCGACACGCCTTTTATTTTACCCTACCGTGTGGTTGAAAATACCGTTCAGATCCTTCGTGTTTTGCATGGCGCCAGAAAATGGCCGAAACGATTTTAAATAACTTTTCCTTCCCAAAGCTGTTCCAGGAAAATGTTCCAGGGCAGTATTTCAATATTATCTTCCGTCCTGCGGGGATTAAAATCCAGCGACACCAATATGCTTCGCCGTATTGAATATTCTTCTTTGAATCGACGTAATCCTTTTAAGTGGGAATCATTGGCTAACTTTGTCGATTTTACTTCAATGGATATTTCATGATCTCCGAGAATGAAGTCAACCTCAACCCCGGATGAGGTCCTCCAAAAACAGACCGGGTAAAATAGTTCCGAATAACTGGCATGTGCTATGATTTCCATCCATATAAAATGTTCAAAAGCCCGGCCAAAAAGCTCGGACCCCTGTAAGATGGTTCCTCTGCGACTAAGGTGAATCACAGGGGCAAGGTCAAAAAAGTAGAACTTGGGGCTGGTGATAAGTCGCCGCTTTTTACGTTTTCGAAATGCGGGTAACTGCCCTCCAATCAGTGTGTCTTCCAGAATCTGGAAGTATTCCTTTACCGTCGGACTGGAAACCCCGCATTCACGGGCAATGTTGCTGAAATTTAGGATCTCACCATTCGACAGAGCTGCTATTTCAAGGAATCGGCTGAAGGCGGGAATATTCCTTGTCAAAGCTTCTGCAACAATCTCTTCCTTAAGGTAATCCCCAACGTATGATTGGATCAGTCTCGCAGGTTTCGCGGCATCATAATGCCGAGGTATCAATCCTGAATTCAGCGCTTTTATCAATGAAAAATCGGGGATTTCCGAACAAATCAACGGATACAGTTCATAGCGGATAGCACGCCCGCCAAGCAAATTAGCATGACCATGCCTTAATTTGCGCGCACTCGATCCGCATAAAATAAACCGTAACCCCTTATTTTCCATCAACCAATGAACTTCATCTAGAAGAATTGGGATTTTTTGGATTTCATCTATAATGATCGGATCTTTTTGGGAGGTGGCATCAAGTCCTGCCGCCAGGCATTGTTCACGAATTATGCTTGGCCTGCGTAAAAGCCGCTGATATTCCGTGGACAGCAAAAGATCAAAACGAATTGAATGCGGAAAAAGGGCGCGTAAAAGAGTGCTTTTTCCCCGTCTGGCGGGGTCCCCAGAGAAAACAAGTTTCTTGCGAACTTAGGTTTAAATTTTGGATTCGATTATACATGTATATTAAAAATTGTATTTTATATTTACACGTAATATTACGGTTTCATTTTCCGAAAAGCAAGCTTTTTTTGAACGATTACCTTTTACCTAAACTGAGCGGTTCAACCTATGTTTTTTTTATAAACCGGAAACTTTCGACACAAATCGGCAACTTCTTGCGACACCTGCTCCAGAATATGACTATCCTTTCGATCTGCCATGGCGGTATCCATCAATTCCACAATCTGAGCAACTTCGACTTCTCCCATACCCCGGGTCGTAACGCCCGGGCTGCCGATTCTGATACCGCTGGTGACATCGGGATTCTCGGGATCGCCCGGAATGACATTGCGATTGACGACGATTCCCACCGCCTCCAATGCTTTTTCAGCGGCATCACCGGTTAAACCCTTTGATCTCAAATCAACCAGGACCAGGTGATTGTCGGTCCCGCCGGACACGATGCGATAGCCTTTCTTTTCAAACCCGGCGGCAAAGGCGGCGGCATTTTCCAATGTCTTTATTTGCTCCTCTTTGAAACCCGGCTCCATGGCCAGCTTGAAGCACACGGCCTTGGCCGCCAGCAGGTTAAGAGAGGGCGTTCCCTGGGCACCCGGAAAGATGGTTTTGCTGATTTTTCTTTCATGCTCTTTTTTGCATAAAATCACACCGCCCCTGCCCCCTTTTAAGGTTTTGTAGGTGGTAAAGGTCACAAAATCCGCATGGGGAACCGGGCTGGGAATGACCCCGGCGGCAACCAGACCGGCAATGTGTGCCATGTCGACCAGTAGATAGGCTGAAACGCTTTTGGCAATGTCAGACATTTTGTTGTAATCAATCAGCCGGGGGTAGGAACTGGCACCGGCAATGATCATGCGCGGCCTGAAGGTCTCTGCCGCTTCCCGCACCTCATCGTAGTCGATTCGCTCGGTCCGGGCATCTAATCCGTAATGCCGAAAGTGAAAGCATTTGCTGGTGATAGAAGACGGGTCGCCGTGAGAGAGGTGGCCGCCATGGGATAACTTCATAGAAAGGATTCTATCACCGACATCGAGAACCGAGAAATAAACCGCCAAATTGGCCGAAACCCCGCTGTGGGGTTGAAGATTGGCATGATCGGCATGGAACAACCGCTCCGCTCTGGAGATTGCCAGGCTTTCAAGTTCATCCACATGTACACAACCGGCATGGAACCGGCGACCCGGATAGCCTTCCGCAGCCTTGGTGCTGAAGATGGATCCCTGGGCTTCGAGAATGGATCGGGGGGCGTGATTTTCAGCGGCTATCAGGTCCAGGGTATTTTCAATTCTCGCTTCTTCCTGCTGAATGATCTTGGCAACTTCAGGATCATCGTTTGGCAAATAGTGCATTAATCTGATCTCCTATGCAAAAGACAATTGAAATATTACAACCAAACTGTATTTCTGTGGGAGCCTCAAGTTAATGAGATAGGTAACTAACAGTGGATAATTCATATAATGGAGACAAGGATTTGTAAATAAAAATGGGGTGGCAGTCAATGCCACCCCATCAAAGAGGGTTGGTGGAGGTAATAGGCAAAACCAACTATCTGTTAACCAAAGGCATGCCCCTTTCTCACGCCCACCTTTTTAAGAATGACGGCCAAGGGGCAAAATCCTGTTTTCTTTGATAATTCTAAAAGAGAAAAAATTGTGTTTTGCAGATAAGAACCAATAGATGCAAAGAGGTTACAAAAAAAATAAAGCCGGCCTCAGTCTTGCCCGGCTCAGGCCTAGTGATTAAGATACTGGCAGATGGTTTGAATCTGTAAAATCATACTTGGCATATACAGCCGACCACGTATAGATCACGCTTGGTCAGAGCATGTCCGGCTAAGACGTGCTTGTCCGCCGAAGGGGGACCTGTGCGCTTTGGGCGCATATAATACATTTTTAAGATGGCTTATAAGGAGACAAATGCCATGCAAAAGAAGCTGACCGCATTCGGGATAATCTTGACGGTAACTTTTTTGGCCTTTATTTTATTGTCCCCCAGTGCACAATCCGACCAGCAATTTACAGCGGTTTCCCCAAAAGAAGCTTCCGCTTTAATTGAAAAGAACGAGGGAGATTCCGATTTTGTCATTCTTGATATCAGAACGCCGGGAGAGTATCAAAGCGGACATATAGAAAATTCGATCATGATCGATTTCTATTCGAAAACATTTGCGGAGGAAGTAAACCGCCTGGATAAAGGAAAAACATATTTAATCCATTGCCGCAGCGGAAACCGATCAACACGCTCGATGGAGCTGTTTAAAAAACTGCAGTTTCAAAAAATATACCACCTGTCATCGGGCATCAACGGCTGGAACTCAGAAGGACTGCCGCTGGTAAAATAGAATCTCAATTGAAAGTTATTCGTTATTGGCTATTGGTATTATTTGGGAAAATCCAATGAAAAAGATTTTCTGTGCAAGTATTGTGCTATCAGGTGTCGGTTTGATTTTGCTGTCGGGGGGATCCAGCGTGCTGGATTCGCATCCCACGCTCGGAATACAATCGGCACTGGCAAACTCTCAATACGGCATCCTCGGCCGGCAGGCTCCCGAGCTGGAGCTGAACACCTGGATTGATGGAAATGGTAAGCCGATGGATCCGGTCAAATTAAAGGGAGCGTCGTATACAACCATTTTCACATTCAACCGCCCCAGGCTATTGCCATGATTGAGCAGCTGCTGTCAAAAGACAGATGACAGAGGACAGATGTCAGAAAACAGATACCCGATGACAGTTGACTAAATGCAGAAGACAGAAATCAATCATCCCCAACTTCAGGTCCAAAGGGTTTAAAAACTATTAATAGCTGCGGCAACAGGGTCAGGGCGGCCAACAAGGCGATCAGCATGGCCAACCCTGTCAACAGGCCAAAGTAAATAGTGGGTAGGAAATTGGAAAAGGCCAGAATAGAAAAACCGATAATGATGGTCACCGATGTGTAGTACATGGCGTAGCCGATGCTGCCATGACAGTAATGCATGGTTTTTATGTAATTCTTGCTGATCTTGAACTCATTTTTGAATCTGTAGATATAGTGAATCGTGTTATCAACGGCAATCCCAATGCTGATGGCCGCGATGGTGATGGTCATCATATCCAGTGAAATAGTCATCCAGCCCATGAACCCTAAAACGGCTCCGATAGCCAACAGATTTGGCGCCAGGGCAATTAGCGCTATTTTAAACGATTTAAAAAGAAGCAAAAACATGGCCATCAGCGCCATGACAACAACCCCCAGCGTCAAAATTTGCGACTCGAACAAGCTCTGCAGCATATTATTATAGAGCACCAGCAAACCCGCCAGATGAACATTCTCCTCCTTTAAACCCAGCTTGGCGATCAAATCATAACGTATTTTTTTGAGCAATGCGTCGCGCTTTAAAGATTTTTCGGAATCCTTGACCCGCACGCTGAATCGCAGCTGATTGTGTTCCACTGATACATATGGCTCTAACACCAACGCTTTAAACCGGTCCGGCAATTCACCGTAAAGCAGGGCAAGTTGAAAATTATCCAGCGGTTGGCCGTGATTTAACTTCTCCGCGATCTTCAACATGGTTCCCAGAGACAAAACCTTACCGATTTCCGGTATGCTTTCCAGATAGTCATGGATTTTTTTAACCAATGCCATCCGGTCGGAAGTAAACCAGTATCTACCGTTATCTTCTATTTTTTCAAATTCGTCAAACTCGTCAAACTCGTCGTCATGGATAGCAGCAGCACCCGATCCCGAAGCCTGGGCCGAAACGTCAGGGCCCTCAATTTCTATAATCACATCCAGAGGAGTGGTGCCGCCCAGGTTCTGGTCAATGACTTTCATGCCCTGGTAGATCTCGGTGGTGTCTTTAAAATAGTCGATAAAGCTGTTTTCAACGGCCAGCCTGGAGATACCGATCGCACTGAGGATAAAGAGCGCAACGCTGATGGCCAGCACCGCTCTTCCGTGATTTTCGGTCAATCCGGCCAGAAAAGACGTCAATGAATATTTTGATTTTTTTCTGATCTTGGGTGTCTTTTTAGCCACCAACATTAAGCCGGCGGGAAAAAGCAGAAAGGTTACCATCAAGGAGACGCCAATTCCAGCGATCATCATCCAGCCGAAGGTTCTGACAGGCAGGATATCGCAAAGCATCAAAGAGCCAAACCCGGCCATGGTTGTCAGGGCGGCAAACAGGCAGGGAGTTGCCATCATGCGAATGGTTTGTGCTATCAATTCACGGTGCTCTGCCCGGGGATTGCTTAAGGCGAGATCCCGGTAACGCACAATCAAATGGATCGTAATCGCCATGGTAATGATCAGCTGTAAAGAAATGAAGTTGGAAGATATGACCGTCACCTGCCAGCCAAACATGCCCAGAAGCCCCATCATGGCGATGGCCGAAAAGGCGCAGCAAAGAATCGGCAAAATCACCCAGCGCTTACTTTTAAAAATAAGGCCCAGGGCAATGATCAGAAAAACCAGGACCCCGAGGCCGAAGATCTTCAGGTCGTTTTTGATAAAGCTGATGAGATCATCGGCGATCATGCTGATGCCGCCCAGAAAGAGTTGGGCATCCTGACGGTAGCTGTCCATAATGGCACGGATACTTGCAATGTCCTGATGCCGAGCTTTTTTTCGTTCATCGCTGCTCTTTTTTAAATCTGTGCCAATTTGCTTGAACTCGGCAATCTCTGCGGGCGTCAGTGGACCTTCGACCTGTTTTACCAGAATATTGTCGCGGCGGGCAATTAAGTTTGCATAAACTTCGTCGGTCCAGAAATTAATCTGAAGTGCGGTGATTTTAAGATCGGGACTGACCAGCAGGTTCCGGTAAAGCGGGCTGTTTTGCAGCTCCACCCGGGCTAGTTTGCGATCCACCGTTGGTGATTGGAGGGTTTGAATGTAAGAGGCCAACTCTTTGACCGGCACCGGCGGGCTTTCCAGCAGCGGGATGTCCAGAATGGTAACCACCGAAGATACTGAATTCAGCTGCATTAATTCCTTCTTCAACCGGGCCAGATCAGCCAGGGCCTTATCTGAGAGCAGATCGGTTTGGGGGGCATAGGTCATCAATAAATAATCATAGCCCCCGTAACGGGATTTGATAATACGTGAGTATCGCAGGTCTTCATCTGTCTCGAGGAGCAGGGTTTCCGCCGAGGCGTCCAGCTTGAAATCTCTGGCTTTGTAGCCCAGAAAAGCGATTGCTGCCAGAATGCAGAGGATGACCAATCCCGGATGCTTGAAGATCAGTTTGTCATAAAATCCTGTCAGAAAAGGATGACGTTTGGTCATATGGTCAGTTTGTAATTGCGGATATAGGTTTGCAAATAACTACTAACTATTAGCAGGCTTTTCCATCTTAAGCAGCAGATCATCGATCGTCCCGCTCTGCAGGACCTCACCGAATTGAGATCTATAGCTTCGAATAATGCTGACACCCTGGATTTCCAGATCGTAGACCTTCCAGTCGTCAGCCGGTTTATAAAGCTTGTATAGTATGGAAGTTTTGCGGTCTTTTGAGACTAGTTGAGTGGGGACGCGAACTTTTTTCTTAACCTGAGCGGGCGCCTCAAAAATGATCTTCTCATCGGTATAAAGCGCCAATTTGTCCAGATATGACTTTTTTAGAAGCTCGATATAAAGCTGGGTGAATTTCTCTTTTTTCTCCCGGGGCAGGTTGGGCCAGTGCTTTCTGCCCAACGTCAGTTTGGCCATCAGCGCAAAGTCAAACATCGGGGTGAGGATTTTGTTGATCTCTTTTTTCTTGGCCTGCTGGTCGATGTCTTTTTTCTGCAATACCGCGAATACGGCATCAAGCTTGCTTTTTACTATTTCTTCGGCATCACGTTTATCGTCTGCCATTAACGGCTGGCTCAAGATAAGCAGGCTTAAAGAAATATACAAAATTCGAATCATAAGAATTTGTCAGTCTGCTCCTTGTGCTTTGGTTAATCTGCCTCCGTGTTATTTTATTATTATATAATAGAATCAAATGCCTATTATGTCAATTAGCAAAGACAATTGCTATATGAATAAATTCCCCCACCGCAAACACTGTATATTTCATAAGGTCTAAATCCCCTAAAAAAACATGGGCAAATATTTAAGATTTTCATTTAAGTTTTGACTCGATTTGCCGATACAATTTTTAACCAATCTTTAAAAAGGCAGCAGGTTAAATCGTTATATCCCAATTATCTTCATGACGATTTCTAATAATTTTAGTTAGATATACGCATATATGATTCATATATCGGATTTGGCATCGTTATTTTTCTGGAACTGCTAGTATGGATATTGCAACTATTATAGGCCTGGTGGGCGGGACGGTCCTGGTAATGTTTGCCATCGCTGCCGGCGGAGATGTGTTAATCTTTCTCAATATTCCGGGATTGCTCATCGTCGTCGGGGGAACTGTTGCCACCTGCTTTATCAAATTCACCATGGCCGATGTCATCAATTCGGTCAGCGTAGCCATGAAGGCCTTTATGGTTAAAATTTATCCACCGGAAGAAATCATGGAAAAAATGGTTTCCGTCGCGAAAATTGCCAAAGAAAGGGGGCTGATGGCACTGGAAAACGAAGCGCCGGATGACCCCTTCGCCGCCAAAGCCTTCCAGTTTCTGGCGGATGGTTTCGACGAAAACCAGATTAAGGAACTGCTGCAAAAAGATATCAATCTGACGATTCAGCGCCACATTACCGGACAAAAGGTGTTCAAAGGCATGGGCGGATCGGCCCCAGCCTTCGGGATGATCGGCACCCTCATAGGACTCGTTCAAATGCTGGCCAATATGGCCCAATCCCCAAGACATCGGTCCGGCCATGGCGGTAGCCCTTTTGACCACACTTTATGGGGCGCTGATTGCCAACCTGGTTTGCCTGCCCCTGGCAGACAAACTGGCCTTAAGAAGTCAGCAGGAACAGATCACAAAAAACCTGATTCTTGATGCCGCGCTAGGGCATTGCCCGTGGCTTATCCGGAATGGTGTTCCAGGAGACGCTGAAAATCCATCTCTCGCCCAAAGATCGTTTGAAAGTCATGCCCAAAAAAGCAACCAGCGGAGGAACCGCATCGTGAGTGAAGAACTTCAACCTCCCACAGAGGAAGTGGAAGAGGGTGCTCCCATTGTGGGTGGTAACCTTCGGGGATTTAATGAGTCTGCTGATGTGCTTTTTTGTGCTCTTGCTGTCTTTTTCCGAAATGGACCGCCAAAAATACAAAATGGTTTCGGGCTCAATGAAGAATGCCTTCGGAATTCAACGTAAAACCCCGATCTTCGAATCCCCCAAAGGCTCAAAAATGATTGCCAAAGAATTCGATCAGGCAGTTCTTTTAACTAAAATCGAGGATGTTATTAAGCCGATCATTGAGGATTTGGAAGGTGAATACGAGGAGTTTAAAGGATTGGTACAAGTAGAGTCCACCAAAAATCAGCTCACCATCCGTATGATGGGTGAAGCCACCTTTGCCACTGGCAGAGCCGACTTGCGATCGGAATTTAAACCCCTGCTGCGCAAAATTGGAGAAGTCTTGGGTAAAACCAAGGGGGAGATCATCATTGCCGGCCATACGGACAATGTCCCCCTGCGCAGCGGTCCGTTCGGCTCCAACCTTGGATTGTCCATGGCCCGGGCCGGATCGGTTGCTGAATTCTTACTTAATAAAAAAAACATTGATCCCAGAAAATTATCAACCATGGGCTTTGGCGAATATCGCCCGCTGACTTCCAACGATACGGCCGAGGGACGCCGCAAAAATCGACGTGTTGAAATAATTGTGACCATGTAACATGATGCCTACAAAATATCTTATACCCGCCATTGTTTTTGTCATGGTTTTATCTTCAATATCCACTCTGGCCGACGTGGTGATTTTAAAAAACGGCACAGAGTTGAGGGTTGAAAAAGCGTGGCAGGAAAATGGGCAGGTATGGATTATTTTCCACGACATGAGGGCCAGCATTCCGCCTAGCAAAGTGGAGCGTATTGAAAGCAATTCGAATAGCGGAATCCGAGATTTTGACCTCAAAAAGAAAAAAAACGCCAAATTGAAAAAAATCAGCACAACACCTCCCACAGATACCCCCCCCAATTCAAACAAAACATACCTCTCAGACAGCCTCAACGCCTCAACCGGCGCACATTAAAAAAGATCAAAGTCAAATTTTTCCGAATGAGCGATTTCGCAACCTGAGATGGGGAACCGAAATAAGCGCTCTAAAAGGCTTGCAAAAAATTAAGACTGCTGAGGGACCGGACGATATTACCGAATATTTGCGAACAAAAGAAGATTTAAAACTCGGTGAGGTCGCGCTGAAATCAATTCAATATTCCTTCTGGCGGGATCGGCTCTATATGGTGACCCTCTGGACCCAGGGCCGTTCGAATTATACCGCCCTGCGCAACGAAGTATTCAGGCATTTCGGCAAAGGTCGCCGCGACGACCACTCTCTCGAGAGATATCTATGGCCTGACACGCCCAACGATATGATGCTGCAATATTCCAAAGACAGTCTGCAGGGGATGTTGTGGCTGAGATCCAGCGATATAGATCGCCGATACAGATTATCGCAATTAAGTGGGCATGCCTCCTATCTTAAATGGATGAAATCCAGAAAGTAAATAATCCCATTGAAATATCTATAATTTCTTTCTTTGTTCCAACCCGTTGTGACTGAAATCAACAGTCCGCTCAATCGTTGAATCTGATTCGGATAAACTAATATCGGATCTCCATGTCTGGCGGGTGGGATCGCACCACCTGTCGGCCATCATCTCCATTGTCACCCATGACCCCAAATCGCCTAATTATTCCAAAATGTCAGGCATTCCTTGACAATTAAAAGTTCCATATTAGTTTAATATTAAACTAATTAATGTTGAGGCAATAATGGTAACCAAACATCGATTCGACACCGGTGAAGCCAGAGCATTAAAAACTTATGTAAAGCTGATGCGAGCCACAGAATCAGTGACTGTAAGGGCTCACCGGCAGCTTTCTTCCTTTGGTCTGACGATCAGCCAGTTCGGTGTCCTCGAAGCCCTTTACCACCTGGGCCCGATGTCCCAAAGTGAAATCGGGCGGAAAATTCTCAGAAGCAGCGGCAACATGACGATGGTTATTGATAACCTTGAAAAGCGCAAACTGGTCAGACGTGAACGCAATCAAGCCGATCGACGCTTTTTTATTATCCATCTTACCAACGACGGGAAAAAACTGATAAGCAGCATTTTTCCTTCCCATGCCGCAGAAATCGCCAGGGCGTTGGATGTGTTGACACCTGCCGAGCAGCAGACCCTGGGAAAATTGTGCAAAAAACTGGGATTGGAAGGCAGGTGTTGAAGGCGATTATCTTTTCCCCAATAGTTTAGGCCCTTAGTGGCCTTTATGAACAACAATTTGAATTCTTACTACAAAAAAGTAAAGGAGGCTATCAAATGAGTGATCAATATCCTATTGTTTTAGATCTGGAGCCGGACACCTATTACTGGTGCAGCTGTGGCAAGACTAAAAATCAACCGTTTTGTGACGGCTCTCATGAGGGTACCAATTTCTTGCCCATCGAGTTTACCCTCACGGAAAAAAAGCAGGTGACACTGTGCAACTGCCAGCGAACCAATGATGGGCCCTGGTGCGACGGTTCTCATGAAAATATTTAAAAGCCTGATTCAGCTAGGAGGAAATAACTATGAAAGTCTTAGTCGTTTTTTATTCTACTTATGGACATATATATAAAATGGCGGAAGCGGTCGCCGAGGGTGCCAAAGCAGTAGCCGGTGCGGAGGTGGTAATTCGCCGTGTGCCGGAGACCCTGCCCCAAGATGTTCTTGAAAAAATGGGGGCCGTGGAGGCCCAAAAAGCCTTTTCCCATGTTCCGGTCTGCACCGTTGAAGAACTGGCCCAGGCCGACGCCGTTATTTTCGGAACCCCCACCCGCTTTGGCAATATGTGCGGCCAGATGCGCCAGTTTCTGGATGCCACCGGTTCTTTGTGGGCCGAAGGCGCGCTGGTGGGCAAAGTCGGAAGTGTATTTGCCAGCAGTGCCACCCAGCACGGTGGGCAGGAGTCCACCATCCTTACCTTTCATGTCACCTTGCTTCACCACGGATTTGTGGTGGTTGGTCTTCCTTACGCCTTCCAGGGACAGATGCGGATGGACGAAATTACCGGCGGCTCGCCTTACGGCGCCACAACCATTGCCGGCGGTGACGGCTCCAGAATGCCGAGCGAAAACGAACTGGCAGCCGCCCAGTTTCAGGGCAAACATGTAGCGAGCATTGCGTCTAAATTGAGCGATTAGCGCTATAAAAAAAAATATAGCCTTATTTGAACCGAATGTTGCTCTATCAATGGCAATAAATTCGAAATCCGAATACCGAAATTCGAAACAAAATCTAAATTCCAATTTTCCAATTTTCTAAACGAAAAAACGATGACAAACCAGACAATTTTTAAATAAATTGATTTATTGTTTCGGATTTAGGTCATTGGATATTCGGATTTGTTTCGAGTTTCGAATTTCGAGCTTCGAATTTATAGTCCATCCTTCAGAGGAAATTACCATGAATAACCAACCAAGAAAAGTAGTACAGATTATAGAACCGCAAACCGTCATGGAAGGTGCCGGGGTGAGGCTTAAGCGTAGTATCGCCACTGCGACCCTTGACCATCTCGACCCCTTCTTGCTGTTCGATCATTTTGGATCCGACAATCCGGATGATTATATCAAGGGGTTTCCAATGCACCCCCACCGCGGCATTGAAACCGTCACCTACATGATTAACGGACACGTCAATCATAAAGACAGCATCGGAAATTCGGGCAGCATCGGTTCGGGAGATATCCAGTGGATGACGGCCGGAGGCGGAATCATGCATGAGGAAATGCCCCAGCCCGCTCAGGGAGAAATGATCGGATTCCAGCTGTGGGTAAATCTGCCTGCCCGGCTTAAAATGACAAAACCGCGCTATCAAGGCATCCTCTCGAACCAGATACCCGAAGTTACCCGGGAAGATGGGGTCAAAATCAGGGTAATTGCCGGCGAAGTGGACGGTGTTAGGGGCGCTATATCCGAAATTTTTGCCGATCCAGCCTACCTGGACATTTCGATTCCAGCCAAGGGCTCATTTTCGCATCCGGTGGAAAAAGAGCACACGGCGTTTGCCTATGTTTTTGAAGGCCGGGGATTTTTTGGATCCGATGAAAATGCTCAGCAAAGTTCGGTTTCCCAACCAGGTCTTGTAGTTTTAGGCGATGGCGATTATATTCAGGCGGGTGCCGCCAACGAACCGGTTCGATTTCTTCTAATTTCGGGCAAACCCCTGAATGAACCCATCGCCAGATACGGGCCATTTGTCATGAACACCCAGGAAGAAATCCAGCAAGCGCTCAAAGACCTGAAAAACGGTACCTTTGTTAGGAACTGATGTCTTGTAAACGTTCAGGGGTTCAAGGTTCAGAGGTTCAAGGTTCCATTCTCATCCCTGGAATGCATTTGGGATGGGCATTTACGACAAAAGCGTCAACTTCGTCAGGTCTAATCCAAAATCTGGAGACAAATTGGCAATTATTTGGGGGAATGAGCATTTTTAACGAGGACTTCGGGTCTTTAATGCCTTCTTTGTCCTTAACCCTGAACGCTGAACCCTGAACCTGTGAACGGTTACGATGTCTTAACCTTTTTGAAAAGGGGCCAGAATGAGGAAACCAGTTCTAAATTTTTCCATGGTCGTTTTGCTGATTGCGGGATTGGCGGCCTGTGCCGGTACCGGCACAGAATCGCGGGATGCGGCGCCCCGCCAGCGCATCGCCGGATCTTACGGTTTTCAATACTTTAACCGGATAGAACAGGTCCAATATACATTTAATGAGAGAAAAGGCGATAAACATACCCGCCGATTCTGGATATGGGAACCTAAACTGGACAAGGTGACTTTTGACGGAATGGATTATAAAGACCCCATCACCTACTATCGTAAGGACCTGCAAACCAATCCTTCAAATACGCTAAAAAACATTGATGCCTGGTTTATCAATGATAACTTTTGGTTTTTGTTCCCCTTTCATGTTGCCCTGGATACCCGGACAAAGGTTGAAGATGTCGGCCTAAAAAAACTTCCCATGGGAGATGGGGATGCTGCCTGTGTGGTGGTTACCTATCCGGCCCAGGGCGAAGACACACCCGGTGATGTTTATGAACTCTATCTGGATGAAAATTTCAGGCTGACCCTATGGCTTTACCGTCGGGGGGGATCTGAAACGCCTACAAGAATCTCTACCTGGGAAGATCACCGTTATTTGGGTCCGATGGTCTTCTCATTGAATCATCGCGGAGAGGATGAAAATTTCCGGGTATGGTTTACCCAGGTGGGCCTTAAAATGGCCGGCGTGGATGGCTGGATTTTTATGGACTGATTCCGAGACGTTTTAGAACCAGGGATCCCCGCGGACCAGGACCCGCCATAAAAGCTTATAATAATAAAAACTTGAAAGAAATAGCGCTCCCCCGACAGCCAGATAGATGACCGCCAGGTACTGTTTTGGAAGGGATGAGTGGCGCAGGAACAAGCCCAGGGAAATCATGACGGCGATGATCAAATAGCTTTTCCAGGCCTGGAAGGCAAAGAGGCAGCCCTTTTCTGAAAACAGCCCGATTCGCTCAATATTTTTTTCGGCAATCCTGGAAAAACTGAATCGATAGGCGATCAGCGCTAAAAGCAGGCCGATTATTCCCAAAAACCCGGCCCCGTACCATACAACGGGGACGAGCCACAGGTAGGCAAGCCGGCAAAGCATCAAACCCACTGCACTCCACAGCAAGCCGGCCAGCAAAACGAGCCAGTATCTGGATACCGCCGGTTTCAAACTATCCAACACCATGCGCTTGCCCCCTTTAGCCTTGATCTCGCGAATAAAACTCGAAAAAATGACGCATAATAAACTTCACGGTGGGTTTGTTGACGTGATAGTTTTCCCGGCCGTCGGCAAAATAGGTGAGACCAGCCAGCGGTTGATAAATGGTTGCCATTTCAAAGGCTGGAAAATAAAAGACATTTTCATGCCGCCCCACAAATTCGTCGGCCGCGGCACGCAGGGTCGACTTGGAGTTGCAGCTGGCGCTGATGACATCCCGGTCCTTCCGGAAGGTGGCCCACAGGTTTACCGGTGAGATGGTGACCAGCAGCTTGCAGGCGGAATTGTGCTGCGACATGATGGCATGAATCCGTTCCAGGTTTTCAAGATTGTCCCCGTAGCGGCTGACCTTAAACTCGTAGCGATCCATATCCCCGCCTTCGTTGACATACGGTCCCGAAGGCAGACTGATCACCGACCCGTCTTCGCGGTCCTGCCAGATTTCGGTCAGCCCCAGAGTCAAAATCAGCACTTCGGCCCGCTGCAAGGCCCGTCGGGAATGCCGGCAATGCTGTTCAAAATCTTTTTCCGCCGCCTCAACGCTGTCATACAGAATAATGCGACGATAAGGATCCTGCACTTTTTGGGACTGGGGGGCAATCCACCAGCGCAAATCGGGTTTCCAGCCCTCAAAGGTGTATTCGAAAATCTGGCGCAGACAAAAGGTATTGTAAACCCTTTCCCAGGCCGCACTGGCGTGAACGGCCGCCGGATGGTCGGTTTCTTCGGTTATATAGTTGTAATCCTTCTGAATGAGCCGCCGCTTGATCTCCCGGGCAAAACAGGATCCAATGGAGGCAATCGCAGTTGATGGAGTGATTTTCAGTCCGGTCTCACGAGGCACCGGAAAACGACCATCCACCGGCGGATTGTCAAAAGATCCCGGCCAAACCTGCCAGGATTCAAACCGGTGGGCCGGATGTACGTCTGAGCGTGCCATAGTGTTATCCATTGAAGATTGATGATTGAAGATTGAAGATTTGTGGAATCCTATCGTTCTTAATTAGCATTCCTAATATAATCATTAAACGACGATAATAACCTGTGAAGATTACCACGTTAAATTGAATATTGTAAATTGTTGAATGAAAACTTATAGAATTTTTTTTGATCTAAAATAAAATGGAAGAAGCGCAGCGACATCCTTAGATCTTCAATCTTAGATCTTCAATCTTCAATTCCCTTAGTTGACAGGCCGACGGCAAACTCCTATATTGCGCTGATTAATCGATCAACTGCACTTGGAATATTACCGGATCGATGACAGATCAGGAGGATGAATGCGGATTTTATCAGTGTATTATGGGCACGACGCCAGCTGCACCCTGCTTGAGGATGGCCAGCCGGTGGTCGTGCTTGAAAAAGAACGGTTAACGCGCACCAAGCACGATCAAGGTATGATGGACCTCGACAGCATCCTGGCGGACTATGGATGGGAGCCTGAAACCATCGATATGGTTGTCATCAATCCCTGGGTCAGACCCACGCTGGATGGAAAGTGGTGGCAGTGGGAATTGCAGGGCGATACCTATCTGAAATATTCCCGATTACATGCTGGACGGTTGGAAGGGTGCGCCCGAGGGGCGCTACAGTCAACATCAAATTCGGTTGTTCGGCCGCTGGTATGACGGATATGCCGTCGACCACCATCTGGCACACATAGCCGGTGCGCTGTTTGCATCGCCGTTTGAGGAAGCCGGAATATTAACCGCCGACGGCGGCGGCGATTACCGTATGTGTGCTCTGGCTTACGGCAGCGGCAACAAAATCCATGAAATCGAATACGGCTGGGGCCACGAACACAAGAAAATGCAGCTTAACATCGGTTCGGTCTGGGCCTCCATCGGTGAATACAATTTCGGCATGAAACGCCTGGAAGGCGCCGGCAAACTGATGGGACTGGCCAGTTACGGCACGGCTCAGGATGAAATCGTTGCGGCCGTAAAGCAGTTGATGCTGTATCATCCGTTTGCCGCCTTTCCCAGTCACAAATTCGACCGGCAGAACGGCCTGTCCCTGAAACCGGAAGAAACTTTTGCCCAGGATGTCTGCACCTCCCTGCAGAAGGCCACCACGGATTATTATCTTGAAGCCGCACAACGTATGATAAATTGGAAGCCGGTTAAAAATCTGGTGATGACCGGCGGGTGTTCGATGAACTGCATTGCCAACACCGCCGTTCACCAAAGCGGCCTTTTTGCGGACACCTGGGTTGTCGCCCAGCCCCATGACGGCGGCCTGAGTCTTGGGGCAGCCCTGTTTGTCTGGCATCACGTTCTGGGCCACCCCTGCAAGCCTTCAGCTCTGAGTCCCTATCTGGGAACCGATGCCGGTGACATCAGTGAGGAGTTTATTCCCGAAATTATTAATTTTCTCGAACAGGGCAACAGCGTCGGGTTGTGCTATGGCCGCGCGGAATCAGGGCCGCGAGCGCTTGGTCACCGCAGCATCCTTTTGGATCCGCGACTGGCCGACGGCAAGGATCGCCTCAACGACCACGTCAAACAGCGCGAATGGTACCGTCCCTTTGCCCCCATGGTGCTGGGCGACTGGGGGGTGCCCAGCAAGTTTATGTCTTACATTGTCCCCACCAATGCCGAAGAAATCCCGGCCGTAACCCATGTCGACGGAACCAGCCGGCCCCAGATCGTCGGCCCGGGAGATGATCCCTTCATCGTTAAATTGCTGACCGCCTGGCAGGACCGGACCGGCTGCAACGTCCTGCTCAACACGTCATTCAACTGCCAGGAGCCCCTGGTGGATACGGTTGATCAGGCGCGTGCTACCTGGCAGAGAACCGGCCTGGATATTTTCGTTTCTCCTGAAGGAATTGAAGTCGATAAAGCGGGGAGATAACCCCCTTCGATTGCGGATTTTAGATTTCGGATTGCGGATTTATGGAATCGCTACGCTCTATCAATTTTAATGGACAGAATTCCTTAAATCTAAAATCCAAATTGAAAAATTTAAAATTGCACCCAACTTGTAGAGGAACAAAAATGGGCTTAAAAAGCCTTTATGAAAATAAACAATTTTCACCACCCCACCTTAAACCCATTTCCCCGCAACCCGTACCTCGCAACCCGCAACCCGCAACCCGTACCCCGCACCCCGCACCCCGTACCTCGCACCCCGTACCTCGCAACACGCACGTTTTTCCTTGACAGAATCGCCTTTTTCCATGTTAAAAGTCTCAATACGCTAACACTGTTACGAATGCCTCTCATACCGACATTGAAAGTGGTACCCGGGCAAATTTTGGCAAGCGTAGAGAAAACAAGCTAGTTCGCTTCGCTCACAATTGGAATGATGGAAATTGTAGAAATTCCGATACATTAAATCTCATGCCCCAAAAAATTCTAGATCCAGATTACCGCCTTTTAGAACAGATCGAGGCTCAAGGGCCGTTTCAAGCGGGAGCATGTTTTCAATGCCGCAAATGCACCAACGGCTGCCCGGTTACCTTTGCCATGGATCTCTATCCGGACGAAGTGATTCGCCTCGTAATTTTAGGTCAACGGGAAACGGTATTGGGTTGTCGAACGATTTGGGTTTGTGCGGCCTGTGAGACGTGTACCGCGCGCTGTCCGAATGATGTTAAAATTGCAGAGCTGATGGACTGTCTCAAGGAAATGGCTGTTCAAGAGGGCGTGCCTTCCCCCCAACCGCAGATTTTAACGCTGCATGAAACATTCCTGAACAACATTAAAAAACGGGGACGGGTTTACGAAACAACCCTTTTGCCGGCCTATTTGCTCAAAAGCGGAAAACTTCTGGAAATGTGGAACTCCGGGACATGGCGCTATGATTTGAAACTGGGCCGTCAGATGTTTTCTAAAGGACGATTGCCTCTCCGGCCCCAATCAATCAACGGAAAAAAAGAGGTCCGTAAAATACTTACCCGGCGAAAACAAGGGTGACGCCGGACCCGGAATGCAGGAATAAATAACAACGCGTTCTAACTCCTAAAAAGGCAAATGACACAAATATACCAAATGGGACACCATGCAAGTAACCTATTATCCGGGCTGTTCGCTGCAGGGAACGGCAAGGGATTATGCCGAGTCGATACTCGGAATCTGTGCTTCCCTGGATATTCAACTGGCAGAAATTCCCGATTGGAATTGCTGCGGCGCCACTGCGGCCCACAGCATCGATCACCGGGCCAGTATTGAACTGGCGGGACGGACCCTGAATCAGGCAGCCAAATTGCCCCATGCGGACATGCTCGTTCCCTGCCCCATGTGTTTTAATCGATTAAAAACGGCCGCCAAGACACTCCTGGGAGACCACCCGCAACGATACGGAATTAAATTGGAAGGACCTTTGCCCCAAATCCGGGACCTGGCTGATTTTATGGCCACCGAAAAGATGCTGGCAGCAACCGCAAAACAGGTAAAAAAACCACTCGCTGGGTTAAAAGTCGTCTGTTATTACGGCTGCATGGCCAGTCGGCCGCCTGAAATCACGGGGGCTAAAGACTTTGAAGATCCTCAGGCTTTGGATCGAATTGTCGAAAATCTTGGCGCTACGCCTATCCCCTGGCCTTTTAAAACCGACTGTTGCGGAGCAAGCCAGGTGCTTTCACGCCTGGATATCGTCTCTCAACTAGTGGGAAAACTCTACGATATGGCCCAACGAGTCGGCGCTCAGGCCATTGTGGTTTCCTGTCAGATGTGTCAGGCGAATCTTGATATGTATCAGCAAAAGATTGAGGCCGATTGGGGTAGACGGTTTTCTTTTCCGGTTTATTATTTCACCGAGCTGATCGGACTGGCATGTAATGTCAAGGGGGTGAAGGATTGGATGTCCCGTCATATAACGGATCCTTTTTCCCTTTTGCGGGAACTGGACCTTTGTTAACCGTTCAGAGGTTTAAAGATAAATCTGACAAAGTAAAACTACTGAATATTGATTAACTGATGGACAAAGACCAACCAAACCAACATCTAGCAAAAATCGGATCGGTCGCCATTATCGGCAGCGGAATTGCAGGAATTCAAACCGCCCTGGATATCGCCAATTCCGGCTTCAAGGTGCATCTGGTTGAAGAAAGGCCGAATGTGGGCGGTGTCATGGCCCAGCTCGACAAGACCTTTCCCACCAACGATTGCTCTTCCTGTATGCTGGGCCCTAAGCTGGCGGAATTGGCCAACCATCCCAATATTGAAATTCTCCCTTATACCGATGTCCTCGATGTGAATGGGGAACCGGGCCGCTTTCAATTGACGCTCAAAAAGAAGGCCCGCTATATTGATTCTGACAAGTGCACTGCCTGTGGTGATTGTGCCGAGGTCTGCCCGGTGCTGAGGCCCGCCGAACATGACATGCAGCTGGTAAATCGCAAAGCGACCTATATATCTTACCCTCAGGCCGTTCCGAACAGTTATACCATCGAGAAATATGCGACAGCGCCTTGCCGCACCTCCTGCCCGGCGAACCTTAATGTTCAGGCTTATGTGGCGATGGTCAAGATGGGCAAGTACCGGGAAGCCATTGAAATTATTATGCAGGATCTACCGTTTCCCGGTGTACTTGGCCGGATTTGTCCCCATGGTTGTGAGAATAATTGCCGCCGTCTTGAACTGGACGAGGCCGTTTCCATCCGGGAACTTAAAAGAGTCGCTGCGGACCATGTCAAACTTAGTGAAATTCCGGTACCTGAAATAACACCGCGGGATGAAACGGTGGCCGTCATCGGTTCCGGCCCTGCCGGACTCAGCGCTGCCTATTTTCTGGCCCTCGACGGGTATCAAGTGGCGGTATATGAATCCATGCCCGAGCCCGGCGGGATGTTGCGGTACGGCATTCCCGAGCACCGTCTTCCCCGGTCCGTATTAGATGCAGAGATCGAAAACCTGAAACGTTACGGTATTAAGATTCATACCAATACGCCCATTGGCAAGGACCTCTCCCTAGAGGACCTCCAAAAGCAAGGCGTCGGTGCAATTTTTATGGCCATCGGTGCCTGGAAGAGTTTGAAGCTCAGGGTACCCGGGGCGGAGATTCCCCGGGGTGTTTCTGACGTCACCTCTTTTTTGCGAGAGGTTCATTTAGGGAAACTGAAAAAGCTGGCCGGTCGGGTCGTGGTTATCGGAGGGGGGCATTCCGCCCTGGATGGTGCCCGTGTGGCCCTGCGATTAGGAGCCAGTGAAGCCCACATCCTATACCGCCGCTCGCGACCAGAAATGCCGGCTGAACCCGAAGAAGTTACGGAGGCCGAAAAGGAAGGGGTCAAGATCCATTTTCAGGTGGCGCCGGTAAGGATCATGGGTGAAAATGGCAGCGTTTCCGGCATCCGGTGCCTTCGAACCCGCCTGACAGAGGTAGATCATACGGGTCGGCCGAGGCCGATTCCCATTGAAGGTTCTGAATTTCTCGTCGCAACGGATCACGTTATTCCAGCCATCGGACAGGCGCCGGATTTCGATCTCCTGGGGGATGATCATAACCTGGAAGTATCAAAGTGGAATCTTCTTACAGTCAATGCTGAGACCCTCCAGACCAATAGGCCCGGGATCTTTGCCGGCGGCGATGTCATCACAGGGCCGGCCACGGTGATTGAAGCCGTTGCGGCCGGGAAAAGAGCCGCCAAATATATGGCCGAATATGTGCAGGGTAAAAAACTGCCTGCTGAACGGCAAAAGAAGCCGGCCGCGGGAAAAAACTGGGCCGCGGTACCGCAGGATGAACCGATCAGGAAGCGCATGACACCCCCGACCCTGCCGCTGGAAAAAAGATTTGCGGGATTTGAAGAAGTGAATCTTCCGGCGGATGAACCATCCGCCCAAAAAGAGGCCGCCCGTTGCCTTGACTGTGGAGGATGTTGTGAATGCCTGCAATGTGTGACTGCCTGTAAGGCCGGGGCGATCACTGTAGAAACCCACGCCCAAAAAGAAGAAACCGTGCGCATCGAAGCCGGTTCTGTTATCCTGGCAGGCGGATTCAAGGCTTTTGACGCCGGCTTAAAAGGGGAATACGGCTACGGACGCTGGCCCAATGTCATCACCAGCCTGGAATACGAACGCATCCTTTCGGCAGCCGGTCCATTTCAGGGACATATCCAGCGCATTTCCGACGGCAAAAATCCCCGCCGCATCGCCTGGATTCAGTGTGTCGGTTCCCGGGACAGTCATATTGGTCAGGAGTATTGTTCCGCCGTGTGTTGCATGTCCGCCACCAAGCAGGCCATGATCACCCGGGAGCATGCCCCCGAGATCAGCACCACTATTTTTTATATCGACATCAGAGCCCACGGCAAAGGATTTGATCGTTTCTATGAGCGATCCATATCCGAAAATAATGTCCGCTATGTAAGATCCATGATCTCCAGGGTAATTCCCAACCCGGAAAATGATACATTGAGCATTAGCTATGCCGCACCGGATCATCACATCCGGGAAGAAACCTATGATCTGGTCGTCCTTTCCGTCGGCCTTTGCCCGCACCCCTCTTTCGTACAATTGGCAAAACGGCTCGGCATCCGATTAAATGCGCATGGTTTCTGCGCCTCTGACCCGCTGGACCTGGTGGCCACCTCCCGGCCGGGCATCTATGTTTGCGGTGCGGCCCAGGGTCCCAAAGATATTCCGGAATCCGTCCAGCAGGGCAGCAGTGCGGCGGAGAGAGCCACGGCCCTGCTGGCCGATACCAGAGGGTCGCTGGTTGCCGCCCCCTCCATTCCTGAAGAACGTAATGTGGGCCGGGAAAAGCCCCAGATCGGCGTTTTTGTCTGCCATTGCGGAATCAACATCGCCGGGACTGTCGACGTTGAAGCGGTTGCCGATTATGCGCGTTCTCTTCCCCAGGTGTCCTATGCGACCGATTGCATGTTTGCCTGCTCTACCGATCAACTGCAGGAAATTAAGGATGCAATTAGAGCGCATAACCTCAATCGGGTGGTGGTGGCATCCTGCACGCCTCGAACCCATGAACCTCTTTTCCGCAATACGCTGCGCGATGCAGGTCTCAACCCATATCTCTTTGAGCTGGCCAATATTCGCGAACAGGATGCCTGGGTTCATAAGGACCAACCGCAGGCAGCCACGGAAAAGGCTAAAATCCTGGTGCGCATGTCTGTCTCCCGCGCACGTCTTCTGGAGCCGCTTTATGATACGTCATATGAAGTTGTTCAAAGCGCGCTGGTGATCGGCGGTGGTCTGGCCGGCCTCACGGCGGCCCTTTCTTTCGCCGAACAGGGATTTGAAGCCGCTCTAGTGGAACAAAGCGCCGTGTTAGGAGGCAATGCCCGCACCCTTTATTATACGGAAGACGGTGCCAATCCGGCCCGCTATGTTCGGGACCTTATTCAAAAAGTTGAAGACCAGCCTTTGATCACCATTCATAAAGAAGCGCAGGTAACTTCCATAACCGGAAGTTGCGGCAATTTTAGTTCGGCCATTTCTGTTAAGGGTGAATCCCGGAGTATATCGCACGGCGTTGTGGTTGCGGCTACCGGGGACAGGAATATCAACCCACGGAATATCTTTATGGTCAACATCCCGCGGTGATGACCCAGAAAGAATTTGAAACCCTGCTGGTATCAGAGCCTGACAGGGCCAAGCAAATCAAGCGCCTAACCATGATTCAATGCGTCGGCTCCCGCGAGCCGGAAAATCTTTATTGCAGTCGGGTTTGCTGTACGGCGGCCATCAAAAATAGTTTGAAATTAAAAAACATCAATCCTGGCGCTCAGATCTCGGTTCTGTACCGGGACATTCGCACCTTTGGTTTAAGGGAAACCTACTATTTAAAAGCACGTCAGCAAGGTGTCCGTTTTTATCGCTTTGAAAGGGAGCAGAAGCCACAGGTCGTGGCTTCCGGTGACAGCCTGACCATTTCCGTTTTTGATGACCAGCTGCAGGCGCCGGTTCAACTGCAGGCAGACCTGCTGATTTTGAGTGCCGCCATCCGTCCCCGCGAGGAAAGCAAGCAGCTGGCTGATGTCATGCGCCTGGCCCTTGACGAAGATGGTTTTTTTATGGAAGCCCACCCCAAACTCAGACCTCTTGATTTTGCCACGCCGGGTTTTTATCTCTGCGGTCTGGCCCAGGGCCCCAATTTTGCCGGTGAAAGCATTGCTCAGGCCCGCGGTGCGGTTTCCCGGGCAGTTACGGTACTCTCCAAAAAAGAAATTGTGGCCGAGGGCATGATCAACCGGGTCGATTCAACTCTTTGCCGGGCGTGCGGCGAATGCGAAAACGCGTGTATTTTTGAGGCCATCAACGTAAAAGAAACAGCACCGGGACGCAAACAGGCCGTGGTGACCGAAGCCCTGTGCACGGGCTGTGGGGTCTGTAATGTGGCCTGCCCCACCGGAGCTGCGTCTTTGTCCCATTTCAAGGATGAGCAAATTGAAGGGATGATTAGTGAATGAATATTGAAGATTGAAGATTGAAGAATTAAGGAATTTTATCATTTTATTTGATGGTTATCCATACGAGCGCCGCCGCTGGCCTGAAAAGCGGCCAGTTTAATCGGATAAAAAACTTAAGGAATGTATTGTGTCTATTTTAAAAAAGCTTGAGCGAGCCTACTCCGCAGAAAAGGCTACGAAGGCCAAGAGCGATTCCACCCTTCGACATTCGACATTCGACATTCTTCGGTTCTGCGGTTCGCTTTTTAACTTCGTGAAGTTTCACACGATTCAAATTATCTGTAAGTGATTATGAAAAGTGATGAGCCAAATATTTTAGCTTTTGTTTGCAACTGGTGCGCTTATGCCGGGGCTGACCTGGCAGGGGTGTCCCGCATGCAATATCCGACCCATGTCCGTCTGATCCGACTCATGTGTACCGGCAGGGTGAATCACGGCTTCCTGCTCAAGGCCTTTCTCAAAGGGGCGGACGGTGTCCTGGTTTCCGGCTGACACATCGGCGAATGTCATTACCTGGAAGGTAATGTTAGATGCAAAAAAGTCATTGAAGAAACCTGGGAGATGCTCAGACTACTGGGGATTGATGAACGCCGCCTGCGGTTGAAATGGATTTCCGCTTCGGAAGGAGCAGCGTTTGCCGAAGAAATTCGTTTGTTTGTTCAATTACTCACTGAGCTTGGAGGGATACCCATTGAAAATTGAAGATTGAAGATTGAAGATTTGAGGAATTCTATCATTTTAATTGTTGGTTATTCTTATGTGGAGCTAATCTATTGGCCGCGAAAATGAACCGTGAGGAGTTAACAAAAAGGATGAGTCGGCTTTTTGGCTTGAGTTTATTATCGATGAAAATTTACTGAAAGAAAACCTGGTCAAACCACTGCTCCAGGAAGCAGAAGAACTGACCAAAATATTTGCGTCTTCAAGAAAGACGGCCAGTACAAAAAATAAAAACGACAGAATTCCTTAATTCTTCAGTCTTCAATCTTCAATATTCAATTGTTTCGGAATGCCATAAACATTCAAAATTCAATCTTCAATATATATAAAGGCAACGAATGGATACATCCCGTCTTCTGACCCAAAAACAGATCGACTACTGTATGGAATGCGGCTTGTGTACGGGAAGCTGCCCCGTCAGCCGTGAAATGTCTACATTTTCACCGCGCCAGATCATTAAACGGGCCGTGCTGGATCCGGACGGAGGACTTGTTCACAGCCGCGAAATCTGGGCCTGCTTGAGCTGTGCCAGTTGCAGCGCGCGCTGTCCGGCGGATATCGACTTTCCGGAGTTCATCAGTTCTCAACGGCAGCAAGCCCGCCTGGCAGAAAATTTCCCCCAGGAGAGTCATCACGGCATCCTTCAAACCATCGCCGGCTTGCAGACCCTCAATCTGAAACAGCAGCGCAACGGGTGGGCCGAAAAAGCAGGGGTGTTTTGTGACAGCGGGGAATATTTTTATTTTGTGGGCTGTCTGCCTTTTTTTGATGTGACCTTCCGCTATTTGAATTTGTCTCCACTGGAAACCGCCCGCAGCGTGCTCATGCTGCTGAATAAAATGGGAATCGAACCGGTCATCAGCAATAACGAACGCTGTTGCGGACACGATGCCCTGTGGTGCGGAGACCAGGAAACCTTCCGCAAGCTGGCCCGGTGGAATCTGGAAGTAATTAAAGCCTCCGGCGCCAAAACTGTTCTTTTCAGTTGCCCGGAAGGCTATGTCACCTTTAAAAACTATTACCCGAAGCATTTTGGAGCGTTGCCCTTTGAAGTGCTGCACATGACGGAGTTTCTGGCGCGGGAACTGCCGAATGCAGGGTTGTCATTTCAGGCATCTTCCAACGAAGCGATTACTTACCATGATCCCTGCCGTTTGGGCCGCATGGCAGGGATATACGAGCCGCCCCGGCAGCTCTTACAGTTCCTTCCCGAAACCCGGCTGGTGGAAATGGAGCGCAACCGTGAAAATGCGCTTTGTTGCGGGACCAGTGCCTGGATGGAGTGTTCAAGCCATTCAAAAGCAATCCAAACCGACCGCATGCAGGAAGCCATCCAGACTGGCGCGCAAACCCTTATCACGGCCTGTCCCAAATGCCAGATCCATCTGACATGCGCCCAGAGCAATACGGATCGGACCTTAAGGTGATGGATCTTTATACATATATAAGCCATCGTTTGAGCGAAACTGCAGGTGAAAAACAGAGCAATATCCATCATGGCAAAGCGTAGACGAAAACTCACTGCCGCTGAAAAGGCGGAAAAGAAGCGGCGGCAGAAGGAGTACATGACCATCTTTATCAACGGGAAACAGAAGCGAGTTAAGCGGCCGCCAACCATGGATGGTATGGATGTGGACGAGTTTATCCGGAGGAATGCAGATCCCATCTGGTTACACCAAAATGAGATGTGGGAGTATATGACTGATGACGAGGAATCATGATCTCCCAACAAGACGGTTGCACTCGGGCGGCTAGAAACGGCGACTTTTTGAAACATCGCAGCTCCAATAAGCATCAGCGCTGTTTGAAGCATCTCAGCTTTCGCCCGCCGCCGGTGAACCGCATTATGATCAAAAACAGGGTAGGATGAATGCCTGAAATTTATGAAAGAGTAACGATCTTCACGACAAAACCGGTGCTCGGGCAATACCGATTTAATGATAAGTTCCAAATCTATCCCTCAAAACGCAAACCCTTACATAATGGCAGATTCTTCTATCCATTGAATATAGAAATAGCCTTCCCTCAGCAAGGTGAACATTATTATAGGTTTGGCATACCCTATGGAAACGATCAATTGACAAAGCAAATTGTTGAAATCCAGCATTTGCTATCATTTGTGACCCAATTTTTCTTTTTTGATCACATAAAGGCAAAGAACCCAATTAAAAGATTCATTAACAAGACCTGTAAGTTAATTGAAATAGGAAATATCAATTGGTACCAAGACAAGGCCTTTGATGACCGCAACGTAGCAAATTTTGTGATCCCTGAGTTCATGGATCAGGTTCTTGAAATTTATTATGCCTTACCGAAAGACATTTTGTTGACATTCAGAAAAGCATGCTACCTGTTTTATTGTGGTGTCGAATTGCGCGGCTCTAATCCAAGCTTTTCATTTGCTTCGTTTGTCTCGGCCGTCGAAACACTGATGGCTTCTGAAGCTATACCTCCTGAGCGCTGTGATACCTGTGGACAACCAAGATATCGACTTAATTCAACGTTTAGGGACTTCATTATCTCATTTGGATATGGCGGAAAAACAAGTGCAGGAGCCAAAAAATTCGTCAACAAACTCTATGGCCATCGTTCAAAAATATTACACACCGGTCAACTGCTGCTCGGGGATATGTTTTGGCATTCAGTTGACGAAGAGAGCAGGGATAAGAAATGGGAAGAATCCTTTCTACATAAAGACTTGCTTGGCGTAACAAGGGTTTGCTTGATAAATTGGTTAGCTTCAAAAAAAAGCTCATAACAAATCACTTCAGCGGACGGGAAGAGGCGCGGTGGCCTTACGGGAAACGGTTTAGGCCCGCTGCTGAGTTCAAACGTTGGCACTAATAATTTTCCTAAGATAACCTATGAAAACAGATAGCAATTATTTTAATACGGATCTCAAAGCATGGATTTCAAGAACCATTAACTTGGTTCAATCCGGAAAAAATTGGAATGAAGCATGGCAAAAGACTTATCGCGATCTTGGAGGGCGAAGCACTGAGTCAGGTAAAAAAGGATGTCCAATGAATGGAACAAAAACGCTCTATCTTCTTGGAAGAATAAAAGATAGTAGCATGCCTTATCGGAATCCACCTCTTCAAGATGTTTGGAATAATATATCGAAAAACGGAGTATATTCATTGCTCACGCTTGAATTACTCGATAAAAATCCTGATTGGGATATAGAAAAAATATGGGCAGAGGTCCGAAAGCAGGTTCGAAATCGGCTCGGTGAAGAACCAGCAAAATCAAATCAAGGTGGTCCCACAATCGCTTATAAACTTTGGCACAATGGTTTGATTGTTGATGATCCATCGGACAAATAAAAAAAGTGCCAACAAGGCGCTTGAGGGGGACCGGGCAAAACTGCGCCGTTTTCAAACGGTGTGGTTTATCGATAGATTTTCTCTTTTCATGATCTTTCGTTCATCTTTGCCCGGACCCTCAGTTCTGCGTTGGAATTTGAGATATGAATATGGAAGATCTTACGGTTGAAGAAATTTGCAGAAGAATCAATATCCAGGCAAACCTCAACGATTTACAATCAAAAAATAAAGAGAAAATTTCTTTGCCATATGGATATAGAAAAATTCTAACTTCGCACTGGAGGGGGACCGGGCAAAGCATCGGCATTTTTTATCCGGCATGCTTTAACAAAAAATTTTAGTTTTTTCATAGGCTTTAGCTTGTCATTGCCCGGCCCCTCAGTTTTGCGTTAGGCTTAGACATTAGAATCAGAAATGGCTATTCTCAAGTCATTAATTTTTGTGATTGTAGTACCAGGAATCTTTCTTTTTTACATTCCGTATGAAATTGTTACTTCGCCGTTTAATATGACGTTTCGTATGGGCATACTGCGATTTATAGCCGTCATTCCGTGGCTATTAGGCATTTCAGCCTCACTTTTGTTGTTTTTTATGAAGAGCCAACCCTTCAGAGAAAGTTCGGTGATTCATATATTCATTATTTAAAGACGGTTCCAAGGTGGATTCCTCGTACCATCAGGCAGCCGCCTAAATAAATCCAGCGGACGCAAAAAGCTGCGCCGCTGATTTCAGCGCTAAACGTCATTTTGAGGTAGCTACGTGACTTAAGCTTCAGTAAGACTTTTTTTCTTCTCAGATGATGATGAGATTTTTCGAGTACCAAATACTAAATTTGAACGATTGCTGAGAGGCTCATCTGAGGAAAATACCGAAAGATTTGGGGGAAAGCGTGTACGCGCTGCAGAAATAATTGTGCAGCTTGAGAACCGAAGGCCCTTACAGGTTCTACGTGCCATTTATTATTATCTGCACTTCAATGAACAAGGAATTCTCGATTACGACAGGTTTATGAAGGACGGTGGTATAGTGGCTAATGCTGGAATGCCCGGCATTTACGCGGAAAAAGTTCAAGGCAATCTAATAAATGCACAGCAAAAATTCGCCAGAAGACAGCGCGATCATACCGTCTGGTGGAAGCCTAGTGTGCAGATTGAGCGTGATATCTTAGATGCTTCTATCGATGAGTTTAAGTGCAAACGGCTGTGATGAACAAATCAGTGGAGCTGACCAGTCTTCGGTCTAAAGAGCTTCGCCACGGCACGGCGGCATGTAGATAGCGCTTTTACGTAAAGGCCGTGCAAAGTTGGAATTAGTGTGGGCAGCAGCTCACTTCCACGTTCGGCGGAATAAACAGCAATCAAAAAAGATTATGAGGAAGCTCTATGAGATTAGAAAAAGATTCTTTTGAAAGGATTATCGAAAACCTCATAAAAAGAGCCGATACTTTTTTGTACAAAAGCAAAGCAGCGGGAAGAAATTGTTTAACAATAGGTTGAATAGTATTGCCTTTTTTGTGCAGAGAAGTATCTAATTCACTGACAGAGGCGCATAAACGCTTTGACTGCTCCGAAGGCGCTGGCAATGGCAACGCCGGCTCCGCACTTCATGCGTTTCCAGTCATTGTGGGCCAGGAGGGAGCCGGCCGCAAAAAGTGTTCTGAAAGCCGGCTGACGGAAACTATTCAGGGGACGAAATGAATCATCGGTTTCCAGCCCGGCCCGGTTTACGAGGTGTCCTCGGGGGTCCAGGAAGTCCCGGCCATGCCAGTCGGTTCGGTTGCCGGGCTGGTGAACCGGCAAATCGAAAATTGTCTCTTTGATACGTTTTCTATCCGCGTGCAATCCCCCGCCGATAAATCGACCGCTCGCCAGGATGATTCCCCTGGATCGTATGGTTTGCTCGGCAGTGGTCCGGCCAATATCGAGTTCAAAATACTCATCCGCCTGATGCCGAACCTCCAGGACCCGCTTTTGAGAGAGGTACTGAACCCCTTTGGTGCGCAATCCTCTTTCAAAGGCTTCTTTCAGGCGCAAACCCGTTACAGAAGGAGGTATGGTGGGAATTTCGAAAAGCGGCACACCCATCATCTTCTGCAGATCGGACACGACCTCCTCGGTGCGGTAAAGGCCTAAAATGGCCGGCAGTCCAACTATTTGAGCTTCTTTTATATGCGGCTGCAGTGTCCGCACAAATTTCTCCCGGTTTTGTGATAAAACCAAAGAACTGGCCATATGCTCCGTATACACTTCGGTGCGATGGTCGGTATCCGGAAAAGAGATACGGGCGGTCCGCAAATCCGGCCAGTCACTCTGCAAAGCCGCTGCAATTTGACGGGCGCTGAACCCCTTCAGGCCCCGGATGTCGACCAGCAGGCAGGGGGGCTTTTTCTCCAGTGCCTCTACGCCATTCCACATGGTGTGAGGAACACAGTAGGTGGGCTTGAGGGTTCCCAGGGAGGTTAGGACGCCGCTGTTTTGATTCATCCTTCTATTATAGGGAAGGCCGGCTTCCTTTAAAAAGGCCAGGATCTCCTCGAAGGCGGCCTGGATATCTTCTCTGGGCAGCCGGGCATAAGGGTGTTCCGGAATATCCCGTACCAGAGCATCAATCCCTGCCCAGGGATCAGTCCAAGCATGTTTTTCACCTGCCGGATGTATACCCAATAAATCCAAATAGCCACTGGTAAAATTAAGCTCTCCGGTCTGACCTACCTCGACGCAGGACAGGCCCCGGTTGGCCGCAAACAACGTTGCCGCCAGCCCGGCCAGGCCGGCCCCGATGATGCAGACGTCCGGTTTTATGATCTTTGAGTTGGACATGGATGCGATGTGTTCTTCCCTACCAGAGTGATGGTACATAGAAATTTACAAATTACAAGTACCAAATCAATGTCATTAGCTTAAGGATTGGTGTAATCTCTGTGGGAGCGGCTTTCCAGCCGCGATTGAGCGATTACAGCTTTAGAGCGGCTTCTTTTCGTGGCTGGAAAGCCACTCCCACGAAAAGTTGACGTTAAGTTAATGACATTAAGTACCAAATTACAAATGGTTCGACAAGCTCACCACCCTGAGCCAAGTCGAAGGGTAAATCTCAAATCCCAATATTCAATTACCAAAACCCGTTTGCACCTTCAGACAGGACACACTTATTTTGATTTGGGTTTATAGTCGGGCAACTAATTTCTGATTTTCAAACCACAAAATCACTTTAATATCTTATTAAGAACTGTTTGATATTTTGAATTTTTGTCATTGGAATTTATTTGTTATTTGAGATTTGTTATTTGGAATTTAATTATGTTAAAGGCCAATTTCGTCACGACTCCAGTACTCCAATACTCCATAAACGAATACGTCTAAAGTTCCAATCCAAAAAACCCGCAATACAGGGCTTCCAGAAGTTCTGCCTGAACAAGTTGTTTGTCCCAAAGGGTGGGGTGCTCTCCTTTCCAACGCTGACTGATAAAATCTCTGAGATTGTTTAAGCTCTCCTCCGGCTCAAATTCACCTCGATCATACATGTAAGAGGTAACCCGCACTCCGCAAAATGTACCCTGGCAGGACCCTTTGCCGATTCTGCTGCGCAGGGCGATGGCCATGAGATTCGGCTGGCCGTTTTGTTCACGAATCGAGTCGATAATTGCATCCACTGCGCTTTTGGGGACCATTTCACATTCACAAAGCAAAATATCTTCCGGTTCATGATGTTTCAGCCACAGTTTGGGGGCCAGGCCCGGTTGGGTCCACTTGGCAGGTTGGCTTAACGCAAGGGGCTGGGTGCGCGTTAAGCAAGGGCGGGAAACCCCCAGCCGGCGGCAGACCAGATCGGCTGTTTTTTCCGCCATTAAGCGATAGGTGGTCAGCTTGCCCCCGGAAATCGTCGTAAAGTTTTCAAGTCCGTCTTCGCGGTGATCAATCAGTGCAAAACTTCGACTGACGCTGCGATCGTCGGATGCAGATCGCGAACCCACCAACGGCCTTACGCCGGCATAGGCCCGAATGTATCGCACCGTTTCCAGAGCCGGAATCATCTTAACGGCTTCATCCACCATGGTGTCGACCTCTTCGACCGTGGGGTAAATTTGATCCAGATTGTCTATCCTGATAGACGTGGTCCCGAGGATAGACACCGTGCCGCCGGGGACCAGAATGTCGGCGCTGGCCGATGGACGCAAGCGGTTAACAACCCGCTCGGTGATCCGGTTGTGAGTGACGATAAGACTCCCCTTGGAGTAAAGGATATCAATGGTTGCTCCGGCGAGGCCGGCCACAACTCCGGCCCAGGCGCCCGTGGCATTGATTACCTGCTCTGCTTCAATGATTAATTCTTCACCCGTGATGATGTTCTGCAGACGGGTGGCCCGGATTTTTTGGTTGCTTATCTCAAATCCCACCACTTTGGTAAAGCGCAGCAACGTGCTGCCCAGCTCCTGGGCCTGGGCCATATTTTCCAGGCACAGTTTAAAAGGATCAATCGATGCGTCCGCCACCATATAAGCAGCAATTAATTTATCGGAAAGCACGGGCTCAAGTTCCCGGGCTTCTTTGACGTCCAGTTCCTGCACCGGAATATGGCATTGGGCGCACAGATGGGGGAAATCGGCCACGTATTTTTCGTCATCGCCCTCAACCGCAACAAACAAACCACCGGTGTCTTCAATACAGTGCGGGGCCAGTTTTTTTAGAAGCGCCCCTTCTTCACGGCATTCTGTTGCACTGCCCTGATCGGCAAAGACATAGCGGCCGCCACTGTGCAATAGTCCATGGTTGGCACCGGATGCGCCGGCATTGAGATCACGGTATTCAGCCAGTATGCATTGTACGCCGCGCAGCGCCAGATCCCGGGCGATGCCGGTGCCGGTAGATCCCCCGCCGATAATAAGTACCTGGGTATTTAAGGTTTTGCTCATCGATATATTCTTAAGTCTAGTCAGATTTGCCGTGAATGCCCATCCTCGCGCATGAAAATCCCTAATTCTCAGAGAGCAGAAAAATGCCTAAAGTGCCTAAAATGCGCTAAAATGCCTAAAATTATGGTATCGCTACGCTCTGTCGTTTTAGATAAAACTGATAGAAATCCTTACTTCGGCATTCGACATTCAGTATTCGACCTGCCCGCAATGCCTTGAAACCGGTTTGAGGCCAATTTAGCATTTGATTTATATATCCATCTTTACACCAACCCATCACACTATGCATGGCAGGCGGGGGTTCATTTTTTAGTTAACCGTCTATATAAAACTTCATTGAAAAAGTATCATTACCGATTAAACTGGTCGCATTTCAGGCCTGCGGCGGCGCTGAACCCTGAACCTCAAACCTCTGAACCCCTGAACGGTCACCAATTAGCATATCACAGGAAAATTTTCCATATGAAATGTTCAAAGTTCAGATGGCGTTAATTTGATTAAATTTTGCCTTGCGAGAAATTTCAAATGGTGCTATCCAGAAAAATTCATGCAGTCCCTCTAAGTTGAGGTAATTGATCGTTGCCTGACCCGTCACATCAAACAACCTATAAATGTTGTCCTGCAACGGCGGCGACTGAGCCGAAGTCGGCCTTTTCAATCCCGCTGAAGACAGGACAATCGACATATCAGTTCGGCTAACGTCCATAAATTTGAAACGGAGGCATTGATGGGCCTGTCACTGCAGAACATTGACAAGATCGTAGGCCGAGAGATCCATCTCAAAGATGTCAACCTTGAATTTGAGCGCGGCTCCCGCAATGTGCTTTTAGGCCGCACCCTGTCCGGTAAAACATCGCTGTTGCGGATCATTTCCGGGCTGGACCGGCCCACCCGGGGCAAGATTCTTATCGACGGCAAAGATGTCACCGGCCTATCCGTGCGAAAACGCAGTGTGGCTATGGTATATCAGCAGTTCATCAACTATCCCTCTCTCACTGTCTATAAAAATATCGCCTCGCCTTTGAAAATTGCCCGCGTAAAAAAAACAGAAATCGATCGACGCGTGCGTGAAATCGCTGAAATGCTCCATATCGAGGACCTGCTGGATCGTTTGCCCAACGAGCTTTCCGGCGGACAGCAGCAGCGTACCGCCATTGCCCGGGCCCTGGTCAAAGACACCGACCTGCTTTTGCTGGACGAGCCACTGGTGAACCTGGACTATAAACTGAGAGAGGAGCTGCGGGTTGAGCTTCAGGGAATTTTCAAACAGCGCAAAGCGATAGACATTTACACCACCACAGAACCGACCGAGGCCCTGATGTTAGGGGGCAATATCGTTGTCATTGATGAGGGGCGCATTTTGCAAACCGGCCCCACTGCGGAAGTCTACCACCACCCGGCAACCCTTAAGGTGGCCGAGGTATTTAGCGACCCACCCATAAACTACATTAGCGGCGCAATCCAGGGCAGCACGGCCCGACTGGGGCATGATATAGAAATTCAATTAGCCGGCCACATGAAATCTTTACCGGCCGGGAAATATAAATTCGGCGTACGCTGCCCATCATTTTTTTCTATCACGGACCCAGTCCGGAGGATGCCGAAGTTCAGGGCAGCGTGGAATTGTCGGAGATAAACGGGTCGGAAACGTTCATTCATGTCAACTACGATAATTCTCGGCTGGTGGTTCAGGAAAACGGGATTCAGCCTCTCCGGATCGGAGCCGAAATAACAATATATGTCAACCCGAGTTCTTTCTTTGTGTACGATGAGGCCGGAACCCTGGTGGCAGCGCCCTCCCGGGACAATCATTAAAAAAGGCTGAAGCAGGAGACGGTCATGGCACGAATCGAGTTAAGTGAAATTGCTCACAGCTATCTCCGCAACCCAAAAGAAGAGGCGGATTATGCCCTCAAGCGGATTCACAATACTTGGGAGGACGGGGGTGCCTATGCCCTGCTGGGACCTTCCGGCTGTGGTAAAACGACATTACTGAACGTCATTTCCGGTTTGCTCACCCCCAGTAGCGGCCGGGTGTTTTATAACGGTAAGGACGTCTCCGAATTGCCGCCGGAAAAACGCAACATTGCCCAGGTCTTTCAGTTTCCTGTTTTGTACGACACCATGACGGTGTTTGGCAATCTGGCCTTCCCGTTGCAAAATCGCGGCCTTCCCAGTAGCAAAATCGCCCAGCGTGTACATGAGGTGGCTGAGATACTTGACTTGACCCCTTTTCTTAAAAAAAGAGCGTCCGGTTTGGCGGCGGACGCCAAACAGAAGGTTTCATTGGGCCGGGGGTTGGTCCGAAGTGATGTGGCGGCCATTCTGTTTGATGAGCCGCTGACCGTGATCGATCCGCAACTGAAATGGGTCCTGCGTCGCAAAATCAAAGAGATCCACGAACAGCTTAAGCTGACCTTTATATATGTCACCCACGATCAGGTGGAAGCCTTAACCTTTGCCGACAAAGTGGTCGTCATGTATGAAGGTGAAATTGTACAAATCGGTACCCCCCAGGCGCTTTTCGAAAACCCGGAACATACGTTTGTGGGATATTTCATCGGCAGTCCCGGGATGAACTTTCTGGCGTGTACCTTAGACGGAAATATGGCGCGCGTCGATGGGGCCGGCATAAAATTGGATGAGGAAACGGCGGCCCTGGGACGCAACGCCCGGGGAAAACTGGAAGTGGGGATTCGGCCGATGTATCTGGAATTGAGTTCAGAGCCGGTGGGAAACGGCGTACCGGCGCAGGTTCAGGCTATTGAAGATCAGGGCAGTTATAAAATTGTGGCCCTAACGCTGGCCGGCAAAACCGTGCGGGCCAGACTGCCGCAGGCAAGCCGGTTCCCGACGGCAAGGTCTGGCTCGTTTTCCCGCCGCAAAAGATTAAGATGTTTGCCGACGGGCGGTTGGTTAATTAGTACCCCAACCCGGACAAGCCGGAATTGAATATTTGCTGAAACCTTCGCTAACTTACAACATGTTGTCAGAAAAAATGGACTAAGGACCTAAATTAGGGGTGTTGCTATGGAAAAATGGTCAA
>PVMK01122322.1_pt1 | contig 47789 bp, 51 predicted proteins | sample 1853481 | NCBI WGS metagenome assembly PVMK01 (sample SAMN08533507, study PRJNA380276) | Marine sediment metagenome, whole genome shotgun sequencing project.
GTCTCCTCGATCGACAGCAAACGGGATCCTTCGGGGTCCCGTTTCGCAATTTGGGGCGAACAGTAGCTGCGGCTTGGCCCGGCTACGTGGTAACAAGCTGGCAGCCCGACACTAGTAGGGTTGGGTAAGCAAGGAGGAATGGGCATGCGATTGATCACGGCATTGGCTTTGGGTGGAGCGCTCGCGCTGGTCGGGTGTGGTGATGATGAGGGTAGTGGCGGCGCGGCCGGCAGCGGCGGCTCTGGCGGCTCAGCTGGAAGCGGCGGTGGGGACGGGTCTACGCCAACGATCACGATGGTGGCGTGGGAAGCAACGCCCGACTGTGCGCGGAACCAACGGTCCAACTACGTCGTCACCGTGACCGCAACCGATCCAGACACGGCAGCCGATGATTTGATCTACAACGGAAGCGTCTTCGGCTGCGACAACCCGATCGACGCTGCGGTCTCGACGATTAGCTGCCCCAACATCGCGCTCTACCAAGGCATGGTGACGGTGGAGGATCCGGACACAAACGAGAGCACGCTGGTAGCCTTCGACATCGACGTCTGCGAGACCGCCAGCTGCACAACCGACCCAGACACCTGCACCCGGTAAGCTCAGACACGAGCACTGGCGCCGGCACTGTCGCTGACACTGTCGCTGACACTGACACTGTCGCTGTCGCTGCCCCCCTGCTATTCTAGCCGTCTCCATGCCTGCACAGAGCACGTATGATGCCGAGGTCGTCGTCATTGGCGGTGGCCTCGCTGGTATGGTGACCGCGCTCGAGCTGCTCGATGGCGGCAAGCGCGTGGTCATGCTCGACGCAGCTCCGCGGGATCGCTTCGGCGGGCTCGCCTTGTTGTCGTTCGGCGGGATGTTCTTCGTCGACTCTCCGGAGCAACGCAAGAACCGCATCAAAGACTCGGTGGACCTCGCCATGCGTGATTGGGTTCGCTACGGCGAGCTCGACCCCGACGATGTCTGGCCATACCGATGGGCGGAAGCCTATGTTAACCGGTGCACCGAAGAGGTGCGCGGCTGGCTCGCCGAACGCGACGTGAGCTTCTTCCGCGCGGTCAACTGGGTCGAGCGCGGGTACTTCGTGCCGGGCAACTCCGTGCCGAGGTTCCACATCGTCTGGGGCACCGGCGAGGGCATCGTCCTGCCGCTGATTCGCCGCCTCGAGGCGCACGAAAAGGCCGGTCGGCTTCAGCTTCGCTTCGATCACAAGGTCGACGGCATCACGAAAGAAGGCGGACAAGTCGTCGGTTGCCACGGCACTGGCAGCGCCGGGCAGTTCGAAGCACGGGGCGACGCCGTCGTCATCGCCGCCGGCGGAATCGCGGGCAATCACGACAAGGTGCGTGAGGTGTGGCCGAGGGACCAATGGGGCGAGCCGCCGGAGCCGATGCTCAACGGGTCGATCCTCGAAGCAGACGGCCAACTGCTCGACCGCGCCGAAGAGCTAGGCGCCAACATCACACATCTCGAGAAGTTGTGGAACTATGCAGCGGGGGTTCGGCACTGGGAGCCCCTCTTCCCCAACCACGGCTTGAGCCTCGTTCCCGCAAAGTCGCCGCTGTGGGTCAACTACCAGGGCCGCCGCTTCGTCGACCCCCCGCTCGTTGGCGCCTTCGACACTCTCTTGCTGGTCGAACGCATTTGTCGCGAGGAGAAAAAGTACTCCTGGCAGGTGATGAATCGCAAGATCGCCAACAAGGAGTTCGCGGTTTCGGGGGCCGAGTTTAATCCCGCGATTCGCGACAAGAAGATGCTGGCTTTCGTCGTGCGGCTCCTGCGAGGCAACGGAGAGCAAGTCCAGGCGTTCATCGACCATTGCCCGGACTTCGTTACAGGTGGCACCGTTGCGGAGCTGGCCGACAAGATGAATGCGCTGACGGGCACCAAAGACGTCAACCCGAGACTGCTCGAACGGGAAATCGCGGACTACGATGAAAACATCGAACGGGGCACCAAGCTGCAAAACGACGACCAGCTTCGTCGTATCGCGCACGTCCGGCAGTACCTCGGCGACCGGCTGCGTACCTGCAACATGGCGCGCATCCTCGACCCGGACGCCATGCCGCTGATCGCGATCCGCACGCAGATCCTCACGCGCAAGAGCCTAGGCGGCATCCAGGTGGACCTCGATGCAAAGGTCCTCGACAAGAGTGGCAACCCCATCCCCAACCTCTTCGCCGTGGGCGAGGCTTGCGGCTTTGGAGGTGGCGGGATGCATGGAAAGCGCGCGCTCGAGGGAACATTCCTCGGAGGTTGTGTGTATTCAGGTCGCATCGCGGCCCGCGCGATCAATACTGGCCGAGGTGTGAGGTAGCCTATGAAACAAAGCGGAGCATGGCTGACGGCGCGCGCCCTCGAAAACATCGGGGTGAAATACACGTTTGGAATCCCGGGGGTTCACAACACCGAAATCTACGATCAGCTGAATCGCAGTGAGCAGATCACGCCGGTTCTCGTCACCCACGAGCAGGGCGCGAGCTTCATGGGCGAAGCCCTGAGTCGCGTGAGCGACGACATCGGCTGCCTACTGGTGGTCCCTGCGGCCGGGATGACCCACGCGATGAGCGGCATCGGCGAGGCCTACCTCGATGGCGTGCCGCTGCTCGTGATCTCCGGCGGCATTCGCCGCGACTCGGGGCGTCACTTTCAGCTTCATCAACTCGACCAGCAGCGCGTTCTCGACGGCATCACCAAAGCCGCTTTCTTGGTCGACAAGCACGAGGACGTAGTGTCCACGATCTACAAAGCGTACGAAATCGCGACGTCTGGCCTTCCCGGCCCCGTGTTCGTCGAGGTCTCCGGCGACGTACAGATGTTCACGGCCGAGGTGGAACAGGTGCCCGAGTTCGTTCCCAGCTACCGGCCGCCCGCACCCGATCCCGTCTTGATCAGGCGCGCGGTCGAGCTATTGCGCAAGGCGAAGCAGCCAGGCCTGTACTTGGGCTGGGGCGCGCGCGAGGCGACGAAGTGGAGCACGGAGGTAGCCGAGCTTTTGGGCGCCCCCGTGTCGACGACGCTCCAAGGCATCAGCGTCTTTCCTCACGACCACGCGCTGCACACCGGCTTTGGCTTCGGTCCATCGGCGGTTCCAGCCGCGCGCAAAGCCTTCGAGGGGGTGGATTGCCTCCTCGCCGTCGGCGTTCGTTTCGCGGAGCTCGCGACGGGGAGCTACGGCATGCCCATTCCAGAGACGCTGATCCACGCCGACATAGACCCTGACGTCTTCAGCAAGAACTACCCCGCCACGGTGGCAATCGAATCCGACGGGGAGCTCTTCATGATCGCCATGCTCGATGCACTCAGGAAGGCACGCGTCAGTCCGCCAGACCGCAGTGACCTCGAGCAACGCATCAAACGAGACAAGGAAGCCTTTTTCGCAAGTTGGACGAGCAAGGTCAACGAAGACAGGGTCAGCCCCGGCATCTTCTTCCGACAGCTCCGCAAGAAGCTCGACCGCGACGCCTACATCGTCGTCGACGATGGCAATCACACCTTCCTGACCGCCGAGCAGTTCCCCATCTACGAGTCGAAGCACCTCATCTCGCCGACCGACTTCAACTGTATGGGCTACTGCGTCCCGGGCGCTATCGGCGTAAAATTGTCCCACCCGGACAAACAGGTCTGCGCCATCGTGGGGGATGGAGCCTTCATGATGACTGCGTTGGAGATTCTCACAGCCACCTCGAACGGGCTCGGGGCTGTCTTCTTCGTCTTCCACGACGGTGAACTCGCCCAGATTTCGCAACTCCAGGCGATTCCGCTGAAAGACAAGACGTGCAGCGTTACCGGCGATCTGCACATTGAAGGCGTAGCGACGGCCACGGGTGCGGCATACATACACATGGACAATGACCTCGCGATCGATGTGGCTCTCGATGAGGCGCTCGCGATCGCGGCAACAGGGCGGCCGGTGATCGTGGACGTCAACATCGACTACTCGCGAAAGAGCGTCTTCACCCAGGGCGTGATCAAGGTGAACCTCGGCCGTTTCCCGTTGGGCCAGAAGGTGCGCTATATCGGGCGGGCGCTGAAGCGCCACACCATCGGATGAGGCCTCCCATGCTGCACCGCGCACTCGCAGTTTGCTGTTTGGTTCTGGTCGGGCGGGGTGCTCGGCGTGCCGCCGCTGTTGCCCGGGCGCGGCGGCCGAGCGGTCGCCGGCCACACCCAGCGCGCCGAAGAACATCGACGTGACGCCTCCGCTGATTCCGATTCCGAACGCGCGCGTCACCAGAACGGGCCTTCTCATCGGTGGCCAGCCCACGCCGCAACAGCTGAAAGCGATTCACGAGGCGGGATACCGAACCATCGTCTCCCTTCGGACCGATGATGAACGGGGCGACGAGAGCGAGCAGGCAGCGGTCAAGCGCATGGGCATGAAGTTCGTATCGATTCCGGTTGCGGGCGCGGCGGGGCTCACCGCCGACAACGCACGCGCGCTCGACAAGGCACTCGATGAAGAGGATGCGCTGCCCGCCGTTGTGCACTGCAGCACCGGGCAGCGGGTGAGCGCGCTACTTGGTCTCAAGGCCTTCGTCGTCGACCGACTCAGCGCCGTCGCAGCGATCGACCTGGCCAAAAGCCTGGGCATGAAGCAGTTCGAAGCGGCGCTCCGTGAGCGAATCGCCGAAATCTGCAAATCCGACGAGTCTCGAAGCTGTGAGGACGTGCAATGAGCGACAAACCGACTGCGTTGATCCTGCTAGCGCAGGGCAGCGAAGAGATGGAAGCCGTCATCAGCATCGATGTCCTGCGTCGCGGCGGCATCGATGTGACGGTTGCGGGAGTCGACGGCGCCCACCCGATCCGATGCAGTCGCGGCGTCGTCGTCACGCCCGACACAGCGCTCGACAGCGTGGACGGCGATTTCGATATCGTGGTCCTTCCGGGCGGCGCGGAGGGCGCCCAACGATTGGCGCAGTCCGCCAAGGTCGGAGAAGTGCTGCGCAAGCAAGAGGAGAGCGGCCGCTGGGTGGGCGCGATTTGCGCGGCACCGATCGCACTTCAGGCGCACGGAGTCTTCGAGAATCGACAGCTCACCAGCCACCCGAGCGTCAAGGAGATGCTCGAAGACTGGGGCCAATATAGCGAGCATCCCGTGGTATCCGACGGCAACCTCATCACGAGTCGCGGCCCGGGGACCGCCTTCCCGTTCGCCCTGCGCATCGTCGGCACGCTCACCGACGCACAACGCATGGTCGAGGTTCGCGCCCCGATGATGTTCCCCGTGCAAGTCTCGTAGCCAGACAGCTAGAGGCGATCGAGCTCGCGTGCGACGGCGTCCATCGCCGCAGCAGCCCCCATCCGAAGCCGGTGGTCCACGATGTGCGACACTTGGCTCGTGCCCGGATTGACCTCGACGGTGAGCGCGCCGCGGCGACGCGCATCGATGACGGGCTCCGCAATGTACGGAAAGACGCTGGTCGTCCCAATGGAGAACACCGCATCGAATCCTCGCGCCAACTGCTCCTGTAGCAATTGGGTGCGGTCGGGCGGCAGCATCTCCCCGAACAAGACCACCTCCGGCCTCACCAAAGAGGCGCATTCGGGGCATGACGGCGGGATGTCGAGACCCGCATAGCTTGTGACCCGCCACTGGTGGCCGCAGCGCGTACACACCAAACGGTGCACGTCGCCGTGAATGTCGATGACGTGCTTGCTGCCTGCCGCATGGTGAAGGCCATCGACGTTCTGCGTAAGCGTCCACACGCGATCGAAGCGGCGCTCGATCTCCGCGATGACTTCGTGAGCACGGTTGGGGCCCGCATTGCGGCAGGAGCTTTCAATTTGATGGATGTGCTTCCAGGTGATCGCCGGATCGCGCTGGAACATCGCCCCGGAAAGGGCGGCTTCGATCGGGACGCCATCGTCGGTTTCCTCTTGCTCGTAGAGCCCTCCGATGCCTCGATAAGTAGGCAAGCCCGAATCGGCGGAAATACCGGCGCCCGTGACGAAAAGCACGCTCCGACTGTCGCGCAATCGCCGGGCGATCTCGGAGATGCTCTGGTCCTGCACAGATCGTGGGTATCGTACTATCCGAGGATCGCCAAGCCGAGGGCGGTCGGGCACTAGCGGGCGCGCCCCAACCTCCCTATGAAGTGCGTATGCTCCCAGTCGCTGCCCGTCATTTCGTCCTCGATGCAGCGCTCGAAGGCCCGTTTCCGGACGATACACGACGCGCGATGTTCGGCTTGGGCTGCTTCTGGGGCGCCGAACGAAAGTTTTGGCAAACGGAGGGCGTGTACACAACGGCGGTCGGCTACGCCGCAGGCCACAAGTCGAACCCAACGTACCAAGAGGTCTGCTCCGGCCAGACGGGACACAACGAGGTGGTCCTGGTCGTGTACCGGCCCACTCGGCTCACCTATGACGATCTCCTCGAGGTATTCTGGGAGAGCCACGACCCGACCCAGGGCATGCGACAAGGAAACGACCGCGGGACGCAATACCGTTCGGGCATCTACTACTTCGATGATGCGCAGCACCAGTTGGCGACACGATCTCTGCAGCGTTACGAGGGCGCGTTGCGCGAAGCTGGATATGGACCCGTCACGACCGAGATCCTCATGGCCCCGCCTTTCTATTACGCGGAGGATTACCACCAGCAGTACCTCGCGAAGAACCCGGGCGGTTACTGTGGGTTGGGCGGCACCGGTGTAGGCTGCCCTGCCGCCCGCAGGTAGGCGCGAGCCGGGCGAGGCAAATTTCCGCTATTCACCTGGATATTTGTGCATCTCATGAGTCTTTTTGGTTGACCTATCATCGGTCCTTCCATGTATGCTCCGACCGCCGCCCCGGGAGCACGATGGGTGGAGGAGCCCGTGATGATGAAGAAGAAATTACTGACGGCATCCCTTCTCGTGGGCCTGCTGACTCCTGCGCTCGCAAGCGCCAACCCAGAACCCACCGCGTACGATACCCGCGCCATCGGCATGGGCCTCACCGGGACGACGTTCTTGGATCAACCGGCCGCACTCGTGATGAATCCAGCCAACCTGGAGGGCATTCCCAAGCTCGGGTTCACCTTCAACATGACGAATCTCCTGGTGAAGCAGACGGCGCCCGTGCAGGGGCCCAACACGGACGTCCAGTCGGGTCTGGGCTACGGGCCGCTTTCGTCTGCCTTCATCGCTGGCAGAATCGCTCCCCGCGTCGTGATGGCGGGCGGCATCTACATCGAGACGGGCTATGGCTCGAGCTTCAGCCAGATACAGTGCGTCGACGGCGACGTGGTCGGACCTGGGCCTGACTACGTGCCTGACACCGATCCGACGACCTGTACCAACGGCGCGCCTCAAGACCTGGACGTGACGTTCTTCGTTGGCGAGTTCTCTACTGGCTTTTCATTTCTCGCCCATGAGAAGTTCATCCTCGGCTTCGCGCTTCGCCTGCCCTTCTCCAAGCAAGTCGCCGACCTCTGGCAGAATATCGGTGCAGCCACCGGCGGTGCGACACGCTACGACCGAGTCAAGAACGACCTTGGCGGGATAGGCTTCCCGTCGGCGCGCTTCGGCTTCACCATCAAACCGCACAAGAAGGTCCGCATCAGCGGGATGTACCGCGCGCCTACGAAGATCAGGCTGACGGGCAGCACCACCACCGTGCTGGCAGCAGGGGCCGACCCCCTCACCCTCGACTCGGAAGCGGATTGGTTCCTCCCCCATGCGTTCCAGTTCGGAATTTCCATTCAGGCCAACAACCACATGCTGTTCGCCATCGAGACCCGGGCTCAGTTCCACTCGGCTGACAAGTTCGGCAACCAGAACCAAACCGTCATCTCCTCGGTCGACGGCACTGTCCTACAGACGACCGTGGTAGGCTTCGGCTGGGAAGACGCTTGGGGCCTCAAGCTCGGGTTCGAGTATCGCTTCACGAAGGACCTGTTGGCGCTTCGACTGGGCTTCAACGCCGCGAAGTCCGCAACGACCGGACCGTTTACGCAATACTTCACCCCGCCACCAGGGTTCAGCCCATTCGCGTCCGCCGGCTTGGGCTTTTACTGGGACGACCGCAACGATTCGAGCATCAAAGATAAGTACAGGCTCGATATCGCGGGCGCCTTTGGCGGCTCGTTCGGAACCATCGGGAACCAATACATCGACCAAGAGGTCGAGGTTCCTGGATCAGGCGGCAATACTGAGATCATCTGTTCCGACCAACAGGTCGTGCGCACCGGTTGCCCGGGCACCTACACAGCGCTCACGTACTGGGCATCGTTCTCGTTTACCCTGCAGTACTAGGCACCCTGCAGTACTAGGCACCCTGCAGTACTAGGGCAGACGCTCCGCAGCTACGGCTAGTCCGCGTCGCCGAGGTCCTCGCCGATCCGAGGCGGACCCGCGCGATCCCAGCAGTCGACGCAGAACGCGACCCATTCGCAGCCGGGCACAGGATGGACGTGCATGTGGGTGCCACAAGCCGCGCAGTAGAACAGGCCTTCTTCCTCACCGGCCCGGAAGCCGGCTCTCAACAAGTCGCCGCGGGTGGCAATCCCCCAACCACCATCGCCACCGCGCACGATCAAGGCCCCAACCCCCTTCTCGCACATCTGGAGGCTCGCGCGCTCCGCGGTCTCGTAGGCCCCGATGGTGATGGGTGGCGTCATGTATTGGCTGACGGGGCGCCGCGGGAAAGCGTCCGCGAGGTCGCACCGGATACAGACGACGCCGACCGGAAAGCGCCCGCGTGTGACTACCAGATGGTGAACACCAAACGCCGACGCCACTCGAAAGGCTTCGGAAACCGGAATGTCCGGTGTGATTGTCACCGGCTTGTCACTCATGACGTCAGCAACACGCATAGAGTCCCCTCAAGGCTGAGATTGGCAACCAAGCCAAACGAAGTTCGTTTCACAACACTACCAGCAACGGGCGGGATTTCCTAGCCTCAGAAAATGGACGTGAAAGTCTGAACCACGGCCGGATTTTGAGTGCTAAAGACACGCTTCGATGGCAACGAGGCCGGAGCCGAACATGCGCGCCGACAACGCGCAACTCTTGTCGCGCGAGTTTCTACTGCTGCTCGCGACGGTGTCGTTCTTCGGTTTCTCGTGGTCGTTCTATTTAATTCTTCCGAAGTTCTTCGCCACCGAGCTCGGGATGGACGCCGCCGGCATCGGGCGCGCGGTTGCCGTCCAGGGGCTCGCCGCGGTTGCAATCACCCCGCTCGTCGGTTGGCTGGTCGACCGCTACGGCCGCCAACCATGGCTCATATTCGGGAACGTCATGCTCGGTCTCACCGGGGTGCTCTATCTCTTCGTCGATCACGACGGCCCCCTGCTCTACCTCGCGCAAATGTGCTGGGGCATCGGGATGGTGATGGGTTTCAACGCCGCAGGCACGATGACCGTCGACATCGCGCCGAGCGACCGTATGGCACAAGCGCTCGGCCTGTTCGGAGCCGCGAACCTCGGAATGAACGCGGTCTCGCCGACCCTCGGTGAAATCCTCGCGGACAGTACGGGCTGGGGCGGCGTATTCGTCGCCAGCGCCGCTGCCGGACTGCTCGCCGCGCTCCTCAGTACACGTTTGCACGAACCGCCCCGGCATCACCCGCAGCAGCATGAGCCGCGCCGCCCGATCTTCGCATGGCCGTTGTCGCAGGTGTACGCCGCGACCTTCGTGATGACCGCCGCATTCACGGCCCTCTTCACGCTGCATCAACCGTTTGCCCTCGAGCTCGGCGTGACGGAGCTGCGGAGCTTCTTCATCGGGTTCGCGATGGTCGCGCTCGCGGTACGGCTCATCGGGGGTGGGCTGATCGATAGGTTCGGAGTACTTCGCTCTTCGCTCGTTGCGTTTTGTTTGTACTCTGTGGTGCCCCCGATGCTTGGTTTTCTCGGGCCGGATCATCTGTTCGCGGTGGGCGCCATGATGGGCCTCGCCCACGGGATCGCTTATCCCGCCGTGACCGCCCTCGCGATCGAGCGCGCAGACGCATCCTCCCGAGGCATGGTCGTTTCGATCGTCCATGGCGCATTCAACGGAGGAAACGCATTTTTTGCGTATACTCTCGGTCTGGTCGCAGCCGAATGGAGCTATGACGTCGTATTTTGGACGGCGGGCGCAGTGACATTGACCGGAGCGCTCCTGTTGGGGCTGACTCGCCGAGGCTAAGTTCCTTAACGGTGACACGGAACGCCTTCCTTCTGGTATTTTGTTAGCGGGCAGTTGGACATGGCGGCGAAGAAAAAAGACGACAGCCGGCCAGATGCCTCTGAAGCGACGACTAAGCTCAGTCGCCTCCTCGCAACGGAAATCGAGCTGGAGGCAATGCTCAAAGACGCGAGGCACGAAGCAGAGGAACTCGTCGAAGCGGCGCAGGTAGCCGCGGACGACCGCGTCAAACAGTTCGAGTTGCAGCTAGAAGGCGAAGAAGGTGAGCTCCGCGAGCGAGTCGCGCTCGAACGAGCCCACTCCATCGCATCGATTCGAGAACGGTCCCGGCAGGACACCAAACGGCTGGACGATCTCGACGATGCCAAGATCACGGCGCTCGCCCATCACGTCCTCGATCTTCTGGTAGGTCGACCCGACTCGGGAGGTCCTCGTTGATCCTGAATATGTCCCGCATCCGAATGCTCGGACCGAAGGAGCACCTTCAAGCGGTCTTGGGGCGCGTGCAGGACCTTGGTTTGGTACAGCTGGTCGAACCCGCCGAAACCGAGTCCCTGAGTCTTCTTGGGCTCACGCCGGAGCAGGAACGTCACGTTCGTGGCGTTCGCAAGATCGTCGACGACGTGGACGCGGCGATCGAGCTTCTCGGGGAAACACCGAGCCCGCCGAAAACGCCTCAGGACCTAGAGCTACCTCGAGCCGCGTTGATCGCGGGGAGATGCCGACGAGAGCTCGAGACCCTGGCCGAACATCGCCAAGGACTCGAAGAAGAGCGAGCTCTCATCCTGAAGTTCCGTCCATTCTTCGGAGCGTTTCGAAAGATCGGGGAGTCCGGTCTGGACCTCGACGGCATTCGAGTCTTCTACCTAATCCTGAAGGAAGACGGTGAAGAGGACCTTCGCCGGATGCGCGCCGCGTTTCGCCAGGCCCTCGGTGACGGCTTCGAGCTACTGAACCAGCCGTCGGAGTCGGGTGAGTCTGCGATGCTCCTCGCTGTGCCGTCGGCTGACGCCATGAAGGCCGAACAACTGCTCAGCGAAGCAGGCGTGCAAGCGCTCGCCATCCCCGACCAATTTGAAGAAGAGAGCGTCGGCTCGACGATCCAACGCATGCAAGCCCGCCTCGAAAAGCTTCCGGACGAGCTCACGGCGATCGAACGAGAGCGAAAGCGAATCGCCGAAGACCGGGGACGCGACCTCGCGCGGATTCAGGCTACTGTTCGAGATCACCTTGCGACCGTCGAGGCCACCGAGAAGGCGGTCGTCACACCACGTGCGTTCGTCCTCGAAGGCTGGATCCCCAGCGCGGCGCGCCACGAGCTGGACCACCAACTCGGAAAGTCATTCGGCAATCAAGTCGAGATCGAAACCGTATCTTCAGAGGAGTGGGCCGGGGACACCGTACCGGTCGTCCTCAAGAACCCTCGCCTGTTTCGCCCTTTCGAAGCGATTACGGGGATGATGCCTCTCCCGAAGTACGGAACCGTCGATCCAACGCCGTTCGTAGCGGTGTTCTTCCCGATGTTCTTTGGGGTCGTCCTGGGTGACGTCGGCTACGGAACGATGCTTGCGATCGTCTCACTGATCTTGCGCATCCGGTCACAGGCCGACACGAAGCTGCGATCGATCTCCGAGATCGGCTTAGCGTGCTCGTTGTTCGCGATCATATTCGGCTTCCTGTACGGAGAGCTCTTCGGCGATCTCGGACACCGGATCGGGCTCCATCCGATCATCTTCAATCGCGAAGAGGCTTTCTTTCCCTTCCTGGGCTTCGCCCTCGCGCTTGGGATCGTTCACATCGTCCTTGGCCTGCTCGTGGGAGCCGTCAAGATGTTTCGGGGAGACAAACGGCGGGCGCTCGGAAAGAGCATGGCTGCTGTGATGGTAGTTCTCATCGCGCTCGCACTCATGGCTGCATTCGGCATGCTTCCCGAGCGTTTCTTTACGCCCCTGGCCATCAGCGCGCTTGTCGCACTTCCGATTTTGGTCGTCGCCGAAGGGGTGCTCGCACCGATCGAATTGGTCTCCACGCTTGGCAGCGTGCTTTCGTACGCACGCATCATGGCCGTCGGCACGGCATCGGTCATGATGGCCATCGTCGCGAATCGCATGGTCGGCGCGTTCGGCGCGGTCTGGGTGGGCGTCCTCTTCGCCCTTGTTTTTCATCTGATCAACTTCGTCCTCGGCGTGTTCAGCCCGACGATTCACATGCTGCGACTTCACTACGTGGAGTTCTTTGGAACGTTCTACAGCCCGGGCGGTTCGCAGTACCGGCCCTTTCGACATTGGTCCGCGCGCGAAAGCGCTTCTGCGGAGAGGAGTAACTGATATGGAGTTGGATATGGTTTTTCTATACTTGAGTGCGGCCCTGGCGGTCGGCATCCCGACCCTAGCCACGGCCTGGGCTCAGTCACGCATCGGTCCTGCCGCCGCTGCGGCACTGGCGGAGAAGCCCGAGCTCACGGTCACGGTAGTGTTGTTGATCGCCATCCCGGAAACGCTGGCGATCCTCGGGTTCGTGATCGCGGTCTTGATTCTGATGCAGGGAGGAGGCTGAAGGGCATATGGCCGCGTCCGACCTCGATACCGAGTTGCGCCAGAACGCCGAAAGGACGGCCGAGTCCATTCTAGGTGCGGCGCGCGCCGACGCCGAACGGCTCGGTGCAGAAGCCGACCGGTTGATCGGGGACAGGCGAAGCGCGGTGTTGAAGGACAAGGAAGCCGAGTACGGCGCGGAGAGTCGCGTTGCGATCGCCGCCGAAAGGCACGCGGCGATGCGCGCCGTGCTCCTCGCGCGAACGCGAGTGGTCGATCGAGTGCTCGAACGGGCTCGCGCTCTTCTTCCCGACGCCGCTCAGAACGAGGCCTACGTGTCGACCCTCAGTAACGAGATCACCGAGGCGCTGCAGTTCGTCGATAGCGAAGGCGCGGTGGTGCGTTGTTCCGAAAACCTAGAAGGGGCCGTACGAGAAGGGCTTCGTGATCGGCCTGAGGTGAGGGTAGAGACCGAGGCCTGCGTTGGCACGGGGTTCGTCGTCGTTGGGGGGCGCGGATCGGTTCTCGTGGACGGACGCCTCGAAACCCGCATCGACCGCCTAGCATCGGTGCTGGCGATCGAAATCCACACACGCCTCGAGGAGGAGTCCTAGCGATGGCGCGGTACCTAGGGGACATCAATACGCGCGCACGTGGACTCCGGACTCATCTGCTTGGGGCAAACGACTTGGAACGGCTCGCGCGCACCTCGAGCCTCTTCGCCCTCCAGAGGGAGCTCAGTGTACTTGGGTACGGACGATCTGACGCGCCAGCCACCGCGATGAGTCTGGAGAGGGCGATCCGGCGACACGCGGCCGACCAAATGGCGATACTGGATCGCTGGTGCACTGACGATCGGCGAGAAGCCCTGGCTGTAATCTTCGAGGACGAAGACCGACGTTCGATTCAAGCCATCCTACGCGGCGCGCAGCAGGGCACCGCAACCGAGGTACGTATGGCGGGTCTGATTCCAACGAGGAGCCTGCCGGAAAGAGCCCTGCTGACGCTAGCGGGCCAGCCAACGCCGACAGACGTGATTCGGATGTTGGCGCTGTGGGGTCACCCCTTGGGCGCCCCTCTCGTCGCCCCAGCCAGCAGAGCCCATCCGTCTCTGTTCGAAATCGAAGTCGAGCTTCAGCGCGCATTCGCGCGCAGAGCCTCAGCACTCGCTCACCAGGGCGGGAGCCAACTGGTCGAATACGTCGAGCAAGTCGTAGACGTGATGAACATGTGGTCCGCGTTGCTGCACTTCGTCGAGCGGGATCCGTCCATCGTCGATGTGACGTTCGTGGAAGGCGGGCGCTGGCTCACTCGGGATGTGTTCCACAAGCTCATGACCTTCGAAACCCTCCCTCAGGTCGAAAAACGTCTTGCCTGGGAGCTCCGCAGCTCTGCCTTGGCGCGCGCGTTTCACGAGGAGATCGAAGACCTCGCGCAGTTGGAAGGTGCGATACTTCGCGCGCAAATCGCTTGGCAGAACCGTGCAGTGCGGGTCGACCCGAGCGGCGCAGCGCCAATCATTGGTTTCGCGATCGAGCTTCGAGCCGAAGTCGTCAATCTGAGAGGCATCATCTGGGGCGTTGCGCTCCGGGCACCCGCGGCGTTGATCCAAGCAGAAATGGTGGTCGTATGAAGGGCCAACAACTCGTGGTGATCTCGAGTCCCGGATTGAGCGCAGGCTTCGCCTTAGCGGGCGTGCCGGTGTTTGAAGCCACGGACGGCGCGAACGCCGCACGGCAGATCGATCATTTGGTGGATGCCATGAATGCAGCCGTCATCCTCATCGACGAACCACTCTACGAGGACCTTTCTGACGAGGTTAGACGAGCTCTCCGACGATCGGCGTTTCCCGTCGTCATCCCCGTACCCGGGCCCGATTGGACCACGAAGACCACGGCGCACGAGTACATCGTCGAGATCCTCCGGCGGGCCATTGGCTATCGGGTGAAGCTCCAATGACCGAGGCACGCATCATCCGGGTGGCGGGCGCAATTGCGGAGGCTCAGCCGTTGGGCGATGCCGCGCTCTATGAGCTCGTGGAAGTGGGTGAGCTGCGTCTGCTGGGCGAGGTGATTCGGATCCAAGACGACGTGGCGACGATCCAGGTTTTCGAGGAGACCAGCGGGCTCGGGCTGCAGGAACCGGTGCGTAGGACTGGAAGCTCCCTGATGACCCAGCTCGGACCGGGCCTGCTGGGCTCGATCATCGATGGAGTCGGACGCCCGCTCCAGGGGCTTGCCGATCGATCGGGCGATTTCATAGCCCCAGGAATGACGCTGCCCACGCTAGACCCGGAGGCCCGTTGGGCATTTGCGCCAACCGTCGAGCCGGGCGCGACGGTAACCGGCGGTGACACGTTGGGCGTCGTCGAAGAGCGCCAGGGAATGAAGCATCTAATCCTCGTGCCGCCCGGTTTGGAAGGCCGAGTTGCGGACATTCAGGAGGGGACCTTCACGGTATTGGATACGGTCGCCACCTTGGACGACGGCACCGCATTGTCGCTTGCGCATTCCTGGGCGATCCGCGAACGAAGACCGTTCGCCCGCCGGCTCCCTGGCGACCGCCCTTTCATCACCGGACAACGAGTGTTCGATCTGCTCTTTCCCGTCGTCGAGGGTGGGTCAGTTGCCGTGCCGGGTGGGTTCGGCACCGGAAAGACGGTGATCGAACAGTCACTCGCGAAGTACGCAAAGGCCGACATCATGGTCTACATCGGGTGCGGCGAACGGGGCAACGAGATGGCGGAAGTCCTACACGACTTCGGCCATCTCACCGATCCCGAGACGGGGCGACCGATCATGGATCGAACGATCTTGATCGTGAACACCTCGAACATGCCCGTCGCGGCGCGCGACGCGTCGGTCTACTTGGGGATGACGATCGCCGAGTACTACCGGGATATGGGCTACCACGTAGCAGTCCTCGCCGATTCCCTCTCACGCTGGGCCGAAGCGCTCCGCGAAATCGCCGCGCGCCTTCAGGAGATGCCCGGCGAAGAAGGTTACCCGACGTACCTGGCCAATCGCATGAGCCGCCTATACGAGCGGGCCGGTCGCGTCGAGAGCCAGGGCACACCGGCACGTACGGGCGCGGTGACGTTCATCAGCGCGATTTCTCCGCCAGGCGGAGACTTTGCCGAGCCAGTGACGCAAGCATCTCTACGAGTCGTGGGGGCGCTCTGGGCGCTCGACGCGAGCCTTGCACACCAGCGTCAGTTTCCTGCCGTCGATTGGGATATCAGCTACAGCTTGTACGCCGACGGCACCACGGAGTGGTTTTCCCAGGAGGGCGGAGCCGACTGGCCCGAGCTGAGAATTGAAACCATTCGTCTTCTGCAGCGGGACCGTGAGCTTAGGGAGATTGCAGGCCTCATCGGCGTCGATGCACTCGAAGATGAAGACCGACTGGTGCTCGAAGGCGCGCGAATCGCGCGAGAGTTCCTGATTGGCCAAAACGCCTTTCATCCGCACGACGCCTTTTCGACTGTGGCCAAGACGTACCACCTGGCGAAGCTTCTCTGGGAGTTCATGCGAACCGGCGGAGCGGCCTTGAAGGATGGCGTGGATTTCGAAGCGCTCGACCTCGCGGCCGTGCGGGTGGCGTTCGGTTCTGTGAAGACCGCGGCGCCGGACGCGTTGGACCAGCAGATCTCGGAAGCCGAGCAAACGATCTCGGGGATGAGGGTGTCATGAAACGACTGGATGCACCGATCGCACGGACGTACTCGGGCGCCGCTTCAGCGGCCGGGCCCTTGCTGTTCGTCCGTTCGACGCGGCGCGCCAAGCTCGGCGAATGGGTTCGCATCGAAGGCGAGGGGCAACAGAACTGGCGCGGCCAGGTGATCGACGTGGGCACCGAGATCACGGTGATTCAGGTGTTTGAAGACACGCTTGGGCTCAAACCAGCAGAAGTCTCGATCACCTTGGCCGGCGAAACCGCCACGACGGTCGTCGGCAAAGACCTACTCGGTCGCGCACTCAGCGGCACCGGAGAGCCGCTCGACGGTCTGCCGCCTTCGATCGGCGAGGCCCGCCTTCCGATTTGGGGCGCGCCGATCAACCCCGTTCGTAGGCAACACGCATCGGATTTCATCGAGACGGGGGTGTCCGCGATCGACGGCATGAACACCCTCGTCCGCGGGCAGAAGTTGCCGGTGTTCTCGGCTCCGGGGCTACCTGGGGTCGAGCTTGCCGCCGACATCGTCGAGAACGCTCGCCCTGCCCACGGAGAGCCGTTCGCGGTCGTGTTCGCAGCCATCGGAATCACCGAGCGCGAAACACAAACGTTCGTATCCCGCTTTCGCGAAAGCGAAGTGATGCAACGCACGGTCCTCTTCCTCAATCAGGCGAGCGATCCGACGATCGAGCGCCTGCTCACGCCTCGGGTTGCCCTGACGACAGCTGAACACCTCGCGTTCACGCACGGGATCCACGTTCTGGTCGTAATGGCAGACATTACTCACTACGCGGAAGCACTTCGCGAAGTTGCCGCAGCGCGGGAAGAGATCCCCGGAAGGCGAGGGTATCCCGGCTACATGTACACGGACTTGGCGTCGTTGTTCGAGCGAGCGGGGGTCCTAAAAGGAGGCACCGGATCGGTGACACAGTTGCCCGTGGTTTCTCTGCCTGACGGCGACATGACCCACCCGATCCCCGACCTGACCGGGTACATCACCGAAGGGCAGATCGTCCTGAACCGCGAGCTCCATCAACGAGGAGTGTATCCCCCCGTGGACGTACTCCCGTCTCTGTCACGGCTCATGAACGCGGGCATCGGCGAAGGCCACACGGTGCCCGAGCATCGCGAATGGGCGGACCAACTCTATGCAGTGTACGCGCGAGGCCGCGAAGCGAAACTCATGGCGGCCATCGTCGGAAGCGAAGGCCTCGCGCCGGGCGATCGACGCGCCCTCGATTTCGTCGACGCGTTCGAAGGGCAGCTCATCCATCAAAGCCGGACGCGCCGGTCGCTTCTGGATACGATGCGGATCGGTTGGTCGCTGCTAGAAACGCTGCCGCGCGACGATCTCACTCGGATATCCGACACCACCTGGCAGTCACATTCAGGCGATGACGCGAGTAGGGAGTCATCGGGATGAGCGTGCGCTCCGTACCGCCAACTCGTTCGGGGCTGGTGCAAGCCGGCGCACAGCTTGGTCGCGTCCAAAAGGGTCGCGAGCTGCTCAATCGCAAGCGTGAGGCTTTGATCACCGAGCTCTTCAAGAGCGCGAGGCCCGCGTTGAACGCGCGACAGGAGGTGGAGAACCGGGCGAGCAAGGCGTACGGGGCGTTGCTACGAGCCCTGGCGGCCCGCGGCCAGACGTCGCTCGAAACCTATGCTTGGCCTGGGCGGGAGATCGCGGTCGAGCTCGAATACACGCAGATCTGGGGCATCGCCGTGCCCTCGGTCGTTTCACACAGCCCGATCGAACGAACGCTGACCGCCCGCGAAACTGCAGCGCCCTCGGTAGGCCCGGCGGCGGCGCAAACCGCGACCGAGTTCGAACGACTTGTGGAGCTCGTCATTGAAGCGCTCCCCAAGGAGCAACTCGTTCGACGCCTGGGCGACGCACTCGCCAAAGCCACGCGACAAGTCAACACGCTACAGCTTCGCGTGGAGCCGACGCTGACCGCCGAGCTGAGCGCTTTGAGGCGAATGCTCGAGGAACGAGAGCGCGATGAGCGCTCCAGACTGCGTCACGTCCTCCGCCACCGCAAGAGCGCGCGCTGAGGTACGACTACCCATGCAAAGTCGGGTCGTCGAATGGCCGCTACCGGCTACACGGACACTGAGCGCTTACACTGACGCTGGCACTGACGCTGCCGCTGACACCGCCGCTGCCACTGCTACTTCAGCAGCCCCTTGCCCGGCACGAAATTAATCTCTAGCCGAATCCCATCCGGGTCTTCAAACAGGATCGAGTAGTAGCCGGGGGCCCACATGGCTTCTTCGGGGCCGTGGACGATCTCCGCGCCAAGCTCCTTCACGAACGCGTAGGCCTCGTCGACGTCTTCGCGTGTTCTTGCGCGGAAGCAGATGTGGTGGAGTCCGATGCGGTTTTGGTCGAACCGATCACCGCGCTGTTCCTCGGGGGCCTCGCGAATCGCGAACCCAGTGCGGCCGCCCACGCAGTAGTATGTCCCGGGGATGTCCATGACGTTCTTCAATCCGAGGAACGGCAGGAGCTTGCTGTAGAACGCGCGGGATCGGTCGAAGTCTCCGACTGTCACGAACGTATGGGCGATGCCGCTGATCTCCATGATGCCCTCCGCTACCGAAGCTCTGACGACCGCTTGCCGAGCAATCGCCGCGCGATGATCAGCAGCTGAATCTGCTGGGTGCCTTCGAAGATGTCGATAATCTTGGAATCCCGGGCCCACTTCTCGAGGAGATCCTCTTCGGAGTACCCGAGGGCGCCGCACAGCTCGACACACCGAAGCGTGATCTCGTTGGCGACCCGGGCAGCCTTCGCCTTGGACATCGACGCCTCTGTCGAGTTTGGGATCGCATTGTCCGCCATCCACGCCGCTTTGAGCATGAGCAGGCGACCCGCTTCCCACTCCGCCTCCATACGGATCAGCTCGGCTTCGGCAGCACTCTTCGTGAACAACGATCCACTATAGCGAACCTCGATACCCTCGCGGGCGAGTAGATCACGCGTGTGCTCGAGGGCGGCACGCGCAACGCCTACCCCCATCGCGGCTACGACGGGCCGCGTGTTGTCGAACGTCTGCATGACGCCGCTAAAGCCCTTCTTCGTATCGATGTCGGCAGTACCGAGGAGGTTCTCTTTCGGAATGCGGCAATCCGTGAGGGTCATCGTGGCCGTGTCTGACGCGCGGATCCCCAACTTTTTGTCGAGGCGAACGACCTCCATCCCGGGGGTGTCGCGCGGCACGACGAACGACTTGATCGCGGCGCGCCCGAGATTTCGATCGAGCGTGGCCCAAACGACCACCGCGTCGGCCCGACTCCCCGCGGTGACGTAGATCTTCTCGCCATCGAGCACCCACTCGTCGCCATCGAGGCGAGCCGTCGTGCGGAGATTGGCTGAATCGGACCCTGCCCCGGGTTCGGTGATCGCCATCGCCGCCCACAAGCCTTTGAAGCGCTTCTTCTGATCGGCATCTGCCACCGCTGTGATCGCTGCGTTACCGAGGCCCTGACGCGGAATGGAGATCGCCAGGCCGACGTCACCCCAACACAGCTCGGTCATGCCTAGACACGTGGACATGTTGGCGCCGTTGCGAACACCCTCGCCTGTCCCTTCCCTTTGCTGCAGCGTGTCGATGCCCGTGCCCTTTTTCCCGCCGCCCGCGTTCAGCCCATCCATGAGGGCGGCGAGCAGATCGAGCTCTTTCGGGTAGTCGTGCTCTGCGCGGTCGTACTTGCGCGAGATCGGCCGGAACACGTGCTTGGCGACCTGGTGTGCCTGGTTGACCACGAGCTTTAGGTTCCTGGGAAGTTCCAAATACATCATTGAGCCCCTACAGCAGCAGATTTCCGTCCATCACACCGACGGAACGAAGCTGTCGATACCAAATCTCCACGGGATGCTCCTTGATGAAACCGGCGCCTCCGAGAAGCTGCACGCCGTTGGTTCCGATCTGCATCGCCTTGTCGGAGCAGAGTGTGCGCGCAAGATACGCCTCGCGCTGACATTTCAGGCCGGCGTCGATCCGCCCTGCTGCTCGATAGACCAGCATGCGCATCGACTCGAGCTCGATGCCGATGTCCGCAATCATGAAGGCCACGGCTTGCCGATGCGAAATCGGCTCGCCGAACGCGATCCGGTCGTTGCAAAACGGAATCGCATAATCCAGCAGGGCCTGGGAAGTCCCGAGCGCCATCGCGCCCCAGGCAATGCTCGCGCGGCTTACGGCGTCGTTGTAGGCGCTCTGTCCCGCCGCCTTCAATGCCGCTTCACCACCAAGCACCGACTCGCGGGCAACGCGCACACTGTGGAGCTTCAGGCGCCCGAGCCCAGCCGAACGCAAACCCATCGCGGGCTCTTCGACCACTTCGACGCCGGTCGCATCGCCCTCCACCAGGAAGAAGCGCGGACCTGCTTTCGGAACCTCGGCTGCAACCAAGAACCACTTCGCACGATCGGCCAACGCCACCATCGATTTCTCTCCGGTGAGGACGTAGTCCGAGCCACGCTTCTTGGCAGTCGTTCGCAATGCAGTCGGGTCGAAAAGGGGTTGTGACTCGACGACGGCGACGCTCGCAGCCGTCGTCTCTCCTTCCAGGAACGAAGGGAGCAGTCGCGCGCGCTGTTGGTCATCTCCCCAGTGAACGATCGCGTTCACAAAAGACAACGGCGACAGCGCCGCATACGCGAGCCCCATGTCGCCCCTCGCGAGATCCTCCGCGATGAGCATCTGCGACACCGTCGACACCTGCTCAGCGGCTCCGCCCAACGCCTCGGGCACTGCCATCGCAATCGCTCCGAGGTCGCTGAACGCTCCGAGGAAATCGTCGGGCGGCGCGGAACGATCGTCCGCCTCCCGAGCGGCGGGCTGCATCACGTCATCGGCAAATCGTCGAAGCGTGTCCCGCATGAGCTGCTGCTCCTCGCTCAAGCTCAGATCGAACTTCATCGACTTTTGCTGGCGATCACTCGAGCGTTTGGGCGCAAGCCGCTTCGCCGCTTTTGCGGCGGCCCCCGCCGCGCGCTTGGCACCTTCATAAACGAGCCGTTGGGCGCGCTCTTCGAGCCCGAGCCGCTCGACTAAAGGCGAGTCCGAGATGCGATTGAGAACGCGCAAGCCACCCGCCATCACCTCGCTGATGATCTTCCCGTTGTCCACCGAGCGATGCTGCGCCTGAGCTGAATCGAGGTCAATACGGCGTCCACAAGCCTGCAGCGCGGCCCTGCATCGCTACGCGGCCGGCTGCACGGAAACGTAAGATTCAGCCGCAGGGCCAGACTCGGCGTTGGCGTTCAATCCACATCGACCCCCAACAGGCACGTGTATGATGCCGCGATGGTCAGCAGCCTCGACAAGGTGCTCCTCGCGTCCCTCACCCTCGTGCTCATGCTGGGGATGGGCGCCTCCCTGACGGTCGCGGACTACACCCGCGCCCTCGACCGACCTCGTGCGATGTTGATCGGGCTCGCATCACAGTTCGGATGGATGCCCCTCCTGGCGTACGTGGCGATCCAGTGGTTCGGTCTCGAAGACACCGACGCTTTGGGTCTGATGCTCATGGCCTGCACCTCAGGAGGGAACGCCAGCAACATGTTCACCTATTTCTCTCGAGCCGATCTCGCGCTCAGCATCTCGATGACGGCAGTCTCGACGCTGGCCTCCGTCGTGATGATGCCGATCCTCTTGTACGTCTACACCGCATCCCTCGCGCAGACGCAAATGCAGATCCCCTACCTGGCGGTCGTGGGCACGCTTGCTGTGATGCTTCTGCCGATCGCGGGCGGGATGTGGATTCGGCATCGGTCCAGCGAAACCGCGAAGAAGGTCGAACGCGTGGGTGCTATCTCGGGGGCGTTGTTGTTGATCGTGCTGCTGGTCACCAGCGTCTCCGATCAGATCGAGCTCGTCCTAACCGCCAAAGACGCCAGTCTTCTCGCCTGCGTCTGTGTCGCTGGCAGCGGAATGGTGCTCGGCTACTCGGTGGCGCGGCTCGCCGGCCTCCTGCCACCCCAGTGTCGCGCGGTCTCACTCGAAACGGGCGTGCAGAACACACCGCTCGCGATCGCCGTGATTCTCGCTACGTTTCCCGATGCTGATCAAGACGCGCTTCTGAAACTACCACTGCTCTATGCAATGACCGCCCTTTGCGTGGGCACGATCGCTACGTTGGCCTACCGGCGTCTTCCCTCGGGTTGAACTCCAGCCCCAAAAGGAGGAGGTTGTGACCGTGGCGCTTCGAGTCTTCTTGGTCTGTGCGGTCTTGTTGGGGGCATGCGGGGAATCCGCGAGTTGCAGTGGCGGCTGCGCCGGAGCAGGCGGCGAGGCCGGGGCAGGCGGCGAGGCCGGGGCAGGCGGCGGAGGTGTCCCGGGCCTCGACGTAAGCACATTCATCTCAGGCCTCGACAAGCCGTGGGATATCGCATGGCTTCCGAACGGGACGGTACTGGTGACCGAAAGGCCGGGCCGGCTCAACGTCTATGCAGACGGCATCGACAGCCAACCGTTGACCATCACCCCGGATGACGTGGTCGCAAACGGTGAAGGCGGCATGATGGGCCTCGAAGTCGATCCCGACTTCGACAGCAACGGCTACGTCTACGTGTGCATGGCCTCAAACCTGGACGGGGACACCGACGTGCGCTTGGCACGGTTCACGCTCGAAGCCCCGAACGGCGACGGCGTGGTGAGTCGAACGGACATCGTGAAGGGCATGCCGTACAGCTCTGGAAGGCACAGCGGATGCCGGCCTCGTTTTGGTCCCGACGGCTACCTGTGGGTGGGCACGGGGGATGCAGCGATCGCAGTAACACCACAGGACGACGACTCGCTCGGCGGCAAGGTGCTGCGCATCGACCGCAACGGCGCCGCTGCCTCTGGCAATGCAGGTGGGCACCGCTGGTTCTCGAAAGGCCACCGCAACGTTCAGGGGGTGGCATTCCGTTCTGCCGACAATCTCGGCGTGTCGGCTGAGCATGGACCTCTGGTCGACGATGAAGTCAATCTGCTGTCGCCGGGCAACTTCGGATGGGACCCGGGGCCTGACTATGACGAGTCGGTTCCAATGACCGACCTCGACAAATTTCCCAATGCGGTCGAAGCGATCTGGTCGACCGGCTCGCAAACGCTCGCGCTGGCGGGAGCGACCTTCCTCGAAGGAGACGACTGGGGTGGCTGGAACGGCGTGCTTGCCGTGGCGACTTTGAAAGCCGAGCATTTGCACCTCTATGCGGTGACCTCAGAAGGCAACGTGATCGACGACTTTCGCGTGATCGAAAACGAGGGGCGTCTCCGTTCGCCGCGGCAGGGGCCGGATGGGCTCTTGTACATCACCAACGACGGGAGTGGCTCCGGCGGCAAGGTGCTTCGAGTGACGCCCGTTCTGCCGTGACCTACGGCTGAAGCAAGCGGCCGATGCGGCGATACTTCCCTTCGAACATCTCGATCCACTCTTCGAGCTTGTCGAGCTCCTCCGGTTCGAGCCCGTCGACGTCTCCGGTGAAGAGCTCCTCGTCGAACGACACCTTCGCCAGCGCGCGCGTGCAGTCCTTCCCGGCAAACATCCCGTAGGGACCGCCCGGGCCATAGAAGTCACGGCCGCGCGTCACATCGTACACGTGCCCTCGAATTCCGATGAGGAGCGGTTTGGCCGGATCCGAACCGTCGTAGCTCGCGAGATCCGAGAGCGAGTAATCCCGCTCTTCCGCTTCGGGCAGAGGCGCGCGCGGCTGCTCCTTCTTGCGGAACAGCCGGGCGATGAAACCACCTAGGCTCATGCCATAGACCTACTCGCTCAGCGCGCCGGCGCCACCCATGTGGTAGCCCTCTTCGCCGTGCAGATTGGTGTCGAGGCCCTCGTTCTCCTCGTCTTTGCTGACGCGGAGACCGACCGTGACGTCGATGATCTTGAGGATCACGAAAGTGACGACGACCGAGTAGGCTGCTGCGGCCAACACACCGATGATGTTCTCGACGAAGAGCTCGCTGTTGCCATCGATGAGCCCGTTCGCGCCGCCCCAGACTTCGGCCGCAAACACGCCGGTCAGAATCGCGCCAAGCGCGCCTCCCACACCGTGGATGCCGAACGCGTCGAGGGCGTCGTCGTAGCCGAGCTTGCCCTTGAGCATTACCGCGCCGTAGCACACCGGACCCACGATGAGACCCATGATGAGCGCAGAAGTCGGGCCGACGAAACCCGCGGCGGGTGTGATGACCACCAGGCCGGCCACCAGACCGGAGGCGACACCGAGGGCGGTGGGCTTGCCCTGCTTGAGCCATTCGACCATGGCCCATGAAAAGGCTGCGGCGGCTGCGGCGAGGTGGGTGTTGACCAACGCAAGCGCGGCGTTCTCATTCGCCGCCAACGCACTACCCGCGTTGAATCCGAACCAACCGAACCAAAGCAACCCAGCGCCGAGCAAGGTGAGAGTCAGATTATGAGGCGGGCCAGGACGCGCGCGGCGGCCGATGACGATCGCGCAGACGAGCGCTGCTGCGCCGGACGAAAGGTGAACGACGGTCCCGCCGGCGAAGTCGAGCGCCCCGCGCGCCCCGAGCCAACCGTCCGGACCCCACACCCAGTGGCAAATCGGATCGTAGACCAGTGTCGCCCACAAGAGGATGAACAGGAAATACGCGGAGAACTTCATCCGCTCGGCGATGGCGCCCGAAATCAGCGCCGGGGTGATGATGGCGAACATCATCTGGAACGCCATGAAGAGGATGTGCGGAATCGTGGAGCCTTCTTGTGGCTCGAGACCCACGCCGTTCAGGAACGCGTATTCGAATCCGCCGATGAAGCCGCCGCCAAGGTCCGAACCGAACGACAGGGAGTATCCAATGATGACCCACTGCAAGGTGATGATGCCCAGCGCAATGAAGCTGTGCATCAACGACGAGAGCACGTTCTTCGAACCGACCATGCCGCCATAGAAGAGCGCCAAGCCCGGCGTCATGAGCATCACGAGTGCACATGACACCATGAGCCATGCGGTATCCGCTTGATTGAGAGCATCCATCCCCGGTTCCTCCTTCTGAAGTTGGAAGAGCGTAGATCCGAGCTGTTTCCGCTGGATGTGTCGAACGTTTCCGAATTGTTTCAAACGCCAGGTCTTTGCCGCCTTACAGGGGTGCATGCGGCGGTGATTTCGGTTACAACTCCCGTTCCCGCAGGCCATACCGACTCGTGGGTGGAAACGGCGGCCGACACCACAAGAGAGGCAACATCAATGGAATCCGTAGCTGAGTTCTTCGAAAAGTTTGAGGCAAGAGCCGGTGAAAACAACGACGCGGCGACCCAGCCGAACGCAATCTACCAGTTCAACGTGACCGGCGAGGGTGGCGGCGAGTGGAATCTGGACCTCACGAAGGGCAAGACCGGCGACTTCGTCAGCAAGGGGATCCATGAGAGCCCAGGCGCGACCATCACAGTGCCCTCCGAAGTCTGGCTCGGCATGATCAACGGCTCACTGAACCCCATGCAGGCCTTCATGTCCGGCAAGATCAAAATTGATGGCGACATGACGCTTGCCATGAGCCTGCAGCAGGTGATGAACCTGGCCCAGGACTGAGGCGACCAGCGTTCCAACTCGAGCAGGGTGGCTTCTTTTCGGAGGGCCACCCTTTTTCGTGAGCCATGCCTTCAAGTAACACACCCAACGACAACGGCCGGACCCGATTGAGCCCCGAAGAGCGTCGAGAGCAACTCTTGCGTGTCACTTCGGACATCATCGCGACCGATGGGGTCGACAACGTGCGCATTCCCTACGTGGCGGCCGCGGCCGGAGTCACCCGACCGGTCGTCTACAAGTTCTTCCCGAATCGACGCGAGCTCATCAAGGGAGTTCTCGAAGACTTCGGACAGGACTATACCCGGCGCGTGCCCGACGTCGCGGACCCGGACCACCGGGCCGACATTGCAACGACCGCGCGCAAGTTCATCGATGCGGCCTGCGACACGATCGAAGCGAGAGGCTCCGGGGGTTGGCAGCTCCTACGTTCGGTTGGTCCCGACCAGGAAATCACTGCGATTAGCAAGGAATTCCGAAAGCAGCTCGTCCAGCCGTGGTTGGCTCCGCTTCGCGCGCTCACGGGCGTGGACGAAGCGGAATCGTTGGCACTCGCCGATGTGATGGTCAGCGGGGCAGGCGAGATCTTGCAGCGGTGGATCGAGGGCGAGTTCTCGCGTCAGCAGGTTGCGACGCTGTTGGGGCGCATCATCCTCGCTGTGCTGAACGAGTTCACGGAGTAAGGGAACATGGTTTCCGAGATATTCGATGCGTCGAAGTGGACCGAAGTGCCGGGCTTCGACCTTCACGACATCACCTACCACCGCGCCAAAGATCACGGCACCGTCCGCATCGCGTTCAACCGACCCGAGGTCCGCAACGCCTTCCGACCTGCCACAGTCGACGAACTGTACCGGGTACTCGACCACGCACGGCAGACGTCGGACGTCGGCTGCGTTCTTCTCACCGGCAACGGCCCTTCCCCGAAGGACGGCGGCTGGGCTTTTTGCTCAGGGGGCGATCAGCGCGTCCGCGGCAAGGATGGGTACAAGTACGAAACCGATTCAGCGGGAGAGATCGACCCCGCGAAACTCGGCCGCTTGCACATCTTGGAAGTGCAGCGGCTGATCCGCTTCATGCCGAAGGTCGTCGTCGCCGTGGTGCCAGGCTGGGCGGTTGGAGGCGGGCACAGCCTGCACGTCGTGTGTGACCTGACCATCGCCAGCCAGGAGCACGCCCTCTTCAAGCAGACCGACCCCGATGTGGCCAGCTTCGATAGCGGCTACGGCTCGGCTTTGCTCGCCCGCCAAGTCGGGCAGAAGAAGGCCCGTGAGGTGTTCTTCGTGGGCCTCAATTACAGTGCACAAGAGGCCGCAGAGATAGGGATGGTCAACGCCGTCGTCCCGCACGCCGAGCTCGAGGACTTCGCCCTGTCCTGGGCCAAGGAAATCAACTCCAAGAGCCCGACCGCTATGCGAATGCTCAAGTTCGGCTTCAATATGATCGACGACGGTCTCGTCGGTCAGCAGCTCTTCGCCGGAGAAGCCACCCGATTGGCCTACGGTACAGAGGAGGCCCAAGAGGGCCGCGATGCCTTCCTCGAAAAGCGCCCTCAGGACTACCGAAAGTTCCCCTGGCACTTCTGAGCCGAAGGATCTCGTCAGATCACGTCGGATCTGGGGTAGACTCGCCAGATTGGACTCAGACCCAAAACGTGCCAAATGAGCACATCAGGAGAACGGAGTAAGTCATTTCAAGTAAGATATTCGTAGGGAACCTCAACTTCGCCACCACAGATCAAGAGCTTCGTGAGCTCTTCGGTGAGATCGGTGAAGTCGTTGATGTTCACATTCCAAAGGACCGTGAAAGCGGACGCCCCAGGGGCTTCGCCTTCGTTCGGTTCGCAGCTGAAGAGCACGCCGCGCAAGCGGTCGAGAAGTTCCACGGACGCGAAGTCGGAGGCCGCGAATTACGGCTCGATATCGCTGAAGACCGCCCCCGGCCCCCACGCCAGCAGGGCGATTTCGGGCCACCGCCGGACCGCAACGACTACGGTCGCGGCGATGGCGGAGGCCGTTACGACCGCGGCGGCGGCGGCGACGCTCGCTCGTTCGACCGCCCGAAGAAGCCGAAAGGCAGTCGCCGAGGCCTGCGCGGCAAGAAGCGAAGCCTGTAGCGACCTCGGGCTCCGCGCGAGTCGGACATCAGGGCCTTAAAGATCTCGGGCGAGGTGTTAACCCCGCCCGAGTGCCCGTTGTGTTGTACCCCCAAGGAGTGTGAATCTCGATTAGCCTGCCGGCGGGTCGCTAATCAGCCGCCGACAGTTCTACGGTAAAGCTTCGCACGGACGGTTGTCAACACGTATTTTGGGTCACAATTATCCAAGGGTTCCGAATGCTTGAGGTGGGCTCGCGCATCTTCCTTTGAGGGATGCGGGGGTCGCTGCTCCTGATATCGTTGAGCCGCTCATGCAAGGGGGATCTTCGAGCTTGGAAAACCTGAGATTGCGGCTTGGCGAATCGGTGGACTTCGAGGTTCGTGGCGACTGCATGCAGGTCTTGGATGACGGCGCGCGCGTGCGCGTGCGCAGACAACGGTTCTACATCCCTGGTGATGTCATCGTCGTGCGCCGAAGGGACTACTGGGACGCACATCGGTTCCTGGGGTACGCGCCGAGCAGGCACGGCGTGGTTGCACTCACCCAGGCGGACGACGCCGACGCGCGGGACCCTGCTGCTCCGGTGACCGCCATCGTCGGACGCGCACAGCGGGGAGTCACGGCGTTGGATCGCGTTACAGCGCTCGGGAAGTATGCGCGCGCGCTCATGCGCCGGCTCGACGAGATTGGCCGATGAGCGCGCTCACCATCGAGCTTGTCGGGTGTCGGTATCGGTTCGCGGGGCTGAACCCCGACCAGGAGAACGTGGTGCGTTCTCGGTTCGAAACCATGTTGTGCAGAGACGACGCCAAGCCCGACATCGAGGTCGGCGTGCACTACAGCCCCAACCCGTCGGCGTTCATGCAAAGGCCGGTCGGACCTGTCGAGTATCGGGTCGCGGTGGCGCACGGCGACGACAGTATCGCGGTCGCCGGCATCGGCTTCACGGCCAACATCGACCGCACGCCTCTACGGGCGCAGATGCAGACCTGCCTCGCCGACGAATGGTTCCTGGGCGCGTTCGAAAACCTCTTCCGGGTGGTCGCCGCATATCGACTCTTCGGCCAGGGGGCCCTGGTGATGCATAGCGCCGCCTTTACCGACCGCGCCCGTGGCTTTCTGTTCTGTGGTCGCTCCGGGGCAGGCAAGAGCACCCTCTGCGGCTTGGCGGACGAGCTCGATCTGGAAATCCTGAGTGACGAACTCAACGCAGTCACGCCCTCGAAGGGGTCCTTCGAGCTCCGGGCCATGCCCTTTGCCGGCGATTTTGGCGGTGCGCCCAAGCCACACCCGCCCTACCCACTCACCGGACTGCTCGGCCTCTCCCACAGCGCCGATCCCGTGGTGCATGGGTGCTCGAAAGCCGAAGCGGTCTCGCGTATCGTCGCGTCGTGCCCCTACATCAACGCCGACCCTCTGTTGATCGACGCGCTCACGTCGCGCGCTGCGAAGCTCGTGAAACATGTCCCATTGCGTGTTCTGTCATTCGCAAAGGACACTCGTTTCTGGAGCGTATTGGATCATGAGTATCGAAGCCCCCGCGCAGCACTATCGCGTTGACCCTCACGCGAGGTTCCGCGTGATGGATGACGAAGGCATCTTTGTTCTTCAGGAAGCCGGCGAAGTGCTCGTGGTCAACGAGGTTGGCGCCTTCCTCGTGGAGCAGTTGAAGGGCGGACGTCGCCTGGACGACGTGGTCGCGGCCATCACGGAACGGTACGCCGTCGACGCCGAGCGCGCGCAAGGGGACGCAACATCCCTTCTCGACGCGCTCCTCGCTGCAGGTGCGATCATACGATCATGAGCTACTCGGACACGGTGAAGCGTACGTGGAACGACAACCGAATGATGTCGGTGTTGCTCGAGCTCACCTACGCCTGCAATCTCGACTGCGCCTTCTGCTACAACGACCTGTCGCTTGGCGGCCAGCGCATGTCGCTACCGCAATATCGAGAGCTGCTCGATGACCTGGCGTCGCTTGGCGTGCTCAACGTCTCGCTAACCGGCGGCGAGCCGCTCGCCCACCCACACTTCTTCGAAATCGGAGCTCATGCGCAGAGCCTTGGCTTCGTGATCCGGCTCAAGACCAATGGCCACGCGGTCAAAGAGACCGTGGCCCGCCGGATTCGGGAAGAAGTCGACCCGTTTCTCGTCGAAGTGAGCATCCACGGAGCCACTGCGGAGACGCACGATCGGCAAACGCGGGTGGCGGGGAGCTACGAGCGCCTCCTCGCCAACATCCGCACGATGAGGTCGCTCGGGCTGCGAGTGAAGGCCAACAGCGTGCTGACGCGCTGGAACGAGAACGAGGTCGAAGCTCTCCTTGCCCTTTACGACGAGCTCGATGTCGCATTTCAAATCGATCCCGAAGTGAAGCCCAAAGACGACGGGGACCGGGGGCCACTCGCGATCGCAGCCAGTGCCGAAGGTGAGGCGCGATACCGGCGGGCGCTCGAAGCGCGCGTGAGCCGAGACGTCCCAGTCGTAGAGGCCCCCTCGCCTGTCGCAGCGCGCAAGACGATCATGAGGGGTACCGACAAGCACTGCGGCGCCGGGTCCAACAGCATCGCAGTGGATCCATACGGACGCGTTCTGCCCTGCGTGCAGTGGCGGGTGCCGATCGGCAACCTGCATGAGCAGCGTGTCACCGACATCTGGGCGAAATCCGGCATGCTCCAGGAGATCCGGCAAACCACCCAGGCCGTGCGGCGCAAGCTCGAAGGGCTTGGCGAGGCCGGGCTCGTCTCGAATTTCTGCCCGGGGGCGGCACACACATACTCGGGAGATCCGCTCGCGATCTACCCGCCCGCGGAACAGCGGATGGCCGCGTCGGGTCGCACTCGGGTCCGACTTACGGTAGTGTGACAGCGAGGGGCGACGTGGAGCGGAAGAAGACCAGCAGTCCGAGTGACGTTTCCAGTCATGTTTCTGGCCGGAAGCCGTACGAGCCGCCGCGGATCGTGTATCGCGAGCCCTTGGAAGCGGTTGCGACGACGTGCGTGCCTGCGCCGCCGGCCAAAGGCTCCCCCGCCGCGTGCCCGATCGGTCCGCTTTCCTCCTGAGCTGCAAACCGGAGCGGTACGCTCGAGTCAGCCCTGCCGCGTCCGGTTAAACAACGCCCGGATGCCGGAGCGAATCCCTCGGGGCAGCGATTCGTTCAACAGATGCGCCATCAGTGCGCCGGTGCGTGAGTCCGGCGCGACTGTCGCGAGAGTTGGTCTCGCGACGGCGACGACGCCTCGGCCAATCGGATCGAACGGAAGACGATCGTGCACTTGCAGGGCGAACGTGTCACCGGTGGACTCGTAGACCAACTGGAGCACGTATCGAGATACCCGGCCCATTCCGCAGTGGAAGAGATGCCGGGCAGCCGCCTCGGGGGCGTTGTCGAGACAGACGGACATCCTCGCGATCTCATCGAGTTGCGCCACAGACCGTGCGGTGAGGTGATCGCTGCCGAACTTTCCAATGAGGTGCGCGTAGACGTCGAGCGGTGAGGGAAGCAGAACGGTAGCGCCGTAGAGACTGCTGTCCGGAGAGCTGCGCGCGAACAGGTCTCCGGTGGATATCCGGTACCGCGCGTGATCGAACAGCTGCGAGTGCAGGTCGAGCGCGAGGCCAAACGGGGTCTCCATGACCATCCCGCCGACGGTGCGGTGGCGCGTTCTCCGGTACCCTGCCGCCTCCAGGCGCTCGACGGCCATCCCGAGGTCGTCCGCGCGCACGAGCAGATCGACGTCGGTCAACAGCCGTTCAGCCGGGTCGGCGTAAAGCCAGTGTTGCAGGAGTGCGCCCTTGACCGGCATCGCGGCAATTCCGGCCTCGCCCAGCCTCCGCGCAACGTCGCCGACGAGCTCGGTCGCGAGCAGCGAGGTGACTGCGCGGCGCCGTGCCGAGTCTCGGTCCACTGTGGTTTGCGGCACTTCGGTGGTATAGACCGCCGATGGCTACGCATCAAAGGCTCGGCGACCTGGCAGAGGCGCTCGAAGCGGAGGGGGCAGACGAGCTTCGGGTCCACGTCGTGCGGCGTGCGCGCCAGTTCAAGCGCTCATGGGTGAATATGGCGGAGGCGCTCGTCGAGGTCCGCAATCAGGAATCGTATCTCGACTGGGGGTACGAGGACTTCTACTCGTATTGCTCGCTCGAGCTTCAGCTCAAGCAGGCGACCGCCGACAAGCTCACGGGCTCGTACGTCGCGCTCAAGCGGCATGCGCCATCCGTCTTGAAACGGGACGGCCTCAACGAACGCATTCCGACCTGCGATGCGGTCGACTACTTCGCCAAGGCCCTCAAGAAGGGCCCGAGCAACGACGCCGAGGGCGAACGGGGAGTCGACCAAGAACTGGTCGACGAGCTGCGGGAGGCGGTCTTCGAAGAGGGCGCGCCGGTGACCGAACTCCGGAAACGATTCAATCCCGTCTTCAACCCGAAGCCCGAAGGCGCCGAACAGCTGGACGCGATCCGACGCGCGACCGCGGCGGCGAGACGGCTCGAGAGGATGGTCGAAGAGATCGACGGCCTCCATCGCCCGACGGTTCGCGCCACGCTCGACAGCCTCGAAGCGCTCCGCGACGACCTCACGGAGTTACTGGAACGCACCAAAGCCCAGTACGCGAAGTCGGCTTGAAACTCAGTAAAACGTGTTCTATTTGATGGGACCTTTTACGATGCCCGATAAAACCAATGCACCGGCCGTCGAAGGCCTCTTCACCATGGACCCACGCGAGCCGCGTTTGCTCGGAACGCGATGCCGCGGGTGTGGTACCTATTTTTTCCCCGCCGAGAAGACGTTCTGCCGAAACCCGGAGTGCGATGAGGCCGACTTCGAGGAGGTGCCGCTGAGCCGCACCGGAAAGGTGTGGTCGTACACGAGCGCGAGCTACAAGCCGCCTGCGCCCTTCGTGGCCAAGGAGCCGTTCGAACCGTTTGCGATCGCCGCGGTCGAGCTCGAAGAAGAGGGGATCACGATCCTTGGTCAGGTTGCCGACGGGATCGGCGTGGACGCACTGAAGACCGGCATGCCGATGGAGCTCGTGCTCCGTGAGCTCTACGAAGACGACGAGCACGTATACTTCACCTGGAACTGGAAACCGCTCAACGGCGGGAGTGCCGCATGAGCAAAGACGTCGCAGTTCTCGGTGTGGGCATGCACCCCTGGGGCAAGTGGGGGCAGAGCTTCGTTGGCTACGGTGTGAAGGCCGCACAAGACGCGTTGAAGGACGCGGGCGTGGAGTGGAAAGACATTCAGCTGGTGGCGGGCGGCAACACGATGCGCAACGGCTACCCGGGCTACGTGGCCGGTGCGACCTTTGCGCAGGCGCTCGGCTGGTCCGGCGCGAAGGTATCGAGCTCGTACGGCGCGTGCGCGACGGGCGCACAAGCTATTGGCGTTGCGCGGGCGCACATCTTGGCTGGACTTTGTGAGGTCGCGCTGGTCATCGGCGCCGACTCTGCCCCGAAGGGCTTCTTTGCACCGACGGGTGGCCGGCGTCCGGAAGATCCGGACTGGCTGCGCTTTCACATCCAGGGGATTACCAACCCCACCTATTTCGGACTTTACGCGCGGCGGCGCATGGACGTGTACGGCGCCACCCAGGAGGACTTCGCTCAGGTGAAGGTGAAGAACTCGAAGCACGGCCTTCACAACCCGAACGCGCGGTACCGCAAAGAGGTCGCGCTCGAAGACGTGATGAGCTCAGTGCTCGTAGCCGACCCGCTTCATCTGCTCGATATCTGCGCCACGAGCGACGGGGCCGCGGCACTGGTTCTTTCGAGCATGGACTTTGCGCGGAAGCACGCGACCGACCCCGTGAAGATCGCGGCCGTGTCGACCGTGACGCCGGTGTACCCGAACAGCATCATCGAGATGCCCAACCTCGCAACCGACTCCAAGGCTGGCGTCGGCCTGCCTGAAATCGGCTTCAAAGAATCGATCACACACGGCGCCTACGAAGAAGCCGGCCTTGGCCCCGAGGACATGAGCCTCGCCGAGGTCTACGACCTGTCGACCGCCCTCGAGCTCGACTGGTACGAGCAGATCGGCCTGTGCCCACCGGGCGACGCCGAGAAGCTCCTACGAGACGGCGACACCACCATCGGTGGCCGAATCCCGGTCAACCCGAGCGGTGGCCTAGGGTGCTTCGGCGAAGCGGTGCCAGCGCAGGCGATCGCGCAGGTGTGCGAGCTCACCTGGCAACTCCGAGGTCAAGCGGACGGACGCCAAGTCGAGGGCGCGAAGGCCGGCGTGACCGTGAACCAAGGGTTGTTTGGGCACGGGTCCTCGGTGCTCTGCACGGTCTGAGTCAGCGGCAGCGACAAGGTCAATCTAGGGCGGCGAGCTCTTTGTCGAGCCGCGCGTCGAGATTGAGATCCTGCGTTGGCGCTTCGACGCGGCGCTTCTTTGCCCCGCCCCCTCGGAACCTTCGCGCCATCACGACCAGCCACAGCGTCGACAAAGCGATCGCAACGACTGGAATCACCCAACCGGACTTCACCGCTGGGATGCTCAGATCAAAGCCTGGCACCCGCGCCTGCAAGCGGTCTCGAATCTCCGGCTCGGACACGCCGTCCGCAACCCACCCGCGAATATGCCGCCGCCACTCACCGGCTTTGGGGCTGGGACAGGAGTCCAGGGTCTTTCCGGGGCAGAAAGGACTCGCGGTGTTGCGCACTATTGTCTGCACCTGGCGGCCCTCGGTCGGAGTGTCTTGCGCAGACGCGGAGGCGTACCCGAATGCGAACAGGAACACGGAAACAAGAGCGAAGCGCATCATCAACTACATAAGCGCCCCGCCCCGACGGCGTAAGGCGGCAAATTGTCGCGCCTGCACCTACGCTGCCGCTGACTAGATGAGCATCCCTGCCACCGAGGCGGTCATCAACGATGCGAGCAGCCCCCCGAACATCGCGCGCAACCCCAACTTTGCGAGATCATGCCGCCGCTCCGGGGCGATCCCCCCAATGCCGCCCAACTGAACCCCAATCGATCCAAAGTTCGCGAATCCGCACAACGCGTAGCTTGCGATCACGACCGTGCGCGGGGATAGCTGTGCGACGCCTTCGGATAGCGATTCGTAGAGGTGCAGGTAGGCGATGAACTCGGTGAGGACGAGCTTCTCTCCTAGAAGCGTTCCCACAGTCGCGCACTCGGCGACGGGCACCCCTATCAGGAACGCGAACGGCCAGAAGATCCATCCGAGTATCTGCTGCAGCGTGAGCGGCTCCACCGCCGCCGCACCTTCGAGCCCCATCCAGTCGTTGTAGAGGTCGAAGGGCAGACCGAGTAGCGCGTTGGTCAGCGCGATCAGAGCGATGAAGGCCAACAGCATGGCTCCGACGTTCAACGCGAGCTTCATTCCCTCGTAGGCACCTCGAGCTGCGGCATCGATGACGTTCGCGTCGGGAGTGTCGATCTCCAACGTCACTTCCCCGGCTGTCTCGGACTTCTCCGTCTCGGGCCACATGACCTTGGCGATCACCAGCGCAGCAGGGGCGCTCATCACGCTCGCTGCGATCAGATGCCCTGCAATATCCGGAAAGACGTCCTTGAGTAGGCCAACGTAGGCCGCGAGCACCCCGCCCGCGACGGTTGCAAACCCGCCGGTCATCACGGCCATGAGCTCCGACTTGGTCATCGTCGGTATAAATGGTGCGATCATCAGCGGCGCTTCAGTCTGACCGACGAAGGAGTTCGCTGCCGCGGAAAGCGTCTCGGAGCCGGAGGTGCCCATCGTGCGGCGCATGACCCACGCAAGCACGCCAACCAGCCGCTGCATGATGCCGAGGTAGTAGAGGATGGTCATCAACGACGAAAAGAAGATGATCGTCGGAAGCACGTTGATCGCGATCGTGAACTTCTCCGACGCGAAGTCGCCAAAAATGAACTCGGTGCCTTGCGCGGTGAACCCCAACAACGCGATGACCACGTCGTTCAAGACCGAGAACAGTCGAAGCCCAACGTCCGTCTTCATGACGAGAACCCCGAAGGACACCTGCAACCCGATGCCCCACCCGATCACTCGCCAGGGGACACGGTCCCGACGATTGGAGAGCAGCCAAGCAATCCCAACCATCGCAAACAGCCCGACCAGCGAAACCAATCGCTGCCAAACCGGAACCGCCCCCACCTCAGTCGTCAAAACGGCCGACAAGTAACTCATCGCGCCGGATACTACCGCTCTTTCTACTCGTAGGGGACGTTGAAGCGGGCTCGGTAGGGGGCGATGCGAGATTCTACGTCGTCTTCGGTCATCCCGAAGTCGGCCAGGGAGTACTTGTGCTGGCCGTACTTGTGCTGCTTGTTGACCTTGCGCGAGGCTTCCATCGCGTCGCGGGCCTCTGGGGTGAGGGCGGCGCCGGCTGCTTCGTAGATCCGTGCAACCTGAGGGATCGGGTCCTTGATCAGGTCGTAGTACGACACGTCGATGAAGCCCTCGTCGCTCACGCGGTCACGGGTGGCCATGGTGCGGCTCGCCATGTTTTCGATCTTGCCGAGCCAGTGGCTTGCCACCCGGTTCGCATCGACTTCGTCGCTGAATATCATCTGCAGATGCGTCAGCATGCTGAAGAGCGAGGGGCTCGTCTTGAGGGGATCCCGATGCGTGTGAACGATCGTCGCTTTCGGAAACACTTCGAGCAACGGATCGAAGTACTCCTGATGGTGCGGCGTCTTGAGCACCCAACGCACATCTTTGCCGATGCCGGGCCGTTGCCACTGCAGGTACTGCATCATCCGCTTCAGCGTCTGGTACGCGGGAACGTGATCCTGCTCCTCCAACCACTTGGAGTACGTCGGCACGTTCATCATCGCTTCAGGTGTGGTGGTCATGAACGCCTGCTCGAGCAGAATCACCTCTTCCTCGGGCGCGTCCGGCTCGGCCGGATGAATGGCAAAGAACCCGGGCGACATGTATTTGAGGCCCTTGGCGGCCGCCGCGGCCTGCGCAAATCGCGGGTCCTTCTTCTGCCCGGCTTTCTGCTTGGGCGGGGCGGGGTTGATCGCCTCCCACGACGCAAGCGAACGAATCGCGGGGTCTTGCGCGATCAAACGCTGCAGCAGCGTGGTTCCGGTACGTGCCAAGCCCGCTACGACGATCGGCGCCTCGACTGGAATGTCGAGGATCTCGGGGTGTCTCTTGAACATGTCTTGTGTGACGAGCTTGTTGGCCAACACGCCAACGATCCGGCCGCGAATGATCATGCGGCCAACGGGATTTAGCGCGGCCTCTCGATTGATCGCATCGACCAGCACCCCCAACGCCTCCACAAAGCCCTCGTCGCCAAAGTCGGTCAATCCCATCTTGCGCCGCGCGTCCGACAGTACGCCGTCCACCGTGATCGGCTTGCCGCCGATTCCCACGCCGGCAAGAAGCCGTCCGACGCGATTCGCAACTGCAATCGGGGCGGGCCGGTACGGCCTATCGAAAGCACTCGTCACTTCATCGCCAGGCATCGAAGGCCTCAAAGCTCGGCGAGCTTGACCACACGGGTCTGGGGCTCGGGGTGCTCGTTGGCACGAACCCATCGCCAACACATCGTGCCCTCTTCGTGTCCGACGGTGTCGATCCAGTTGTCGAAGCCCTTGTTCTGAGCGGCCACCACGACTTGCACGGACCCGTCGGGCCGATACTTCGCCGTGTGCTTGTTCACGTGAATCGGGTAGTAGCGGTAGTCGAGCGACTCCATCCAGTAGTTGTTGAGCTGGAAGTTCCAGTGCTCGCACTCGGGAGGCGTCGCCTCGATTACCAGCGCTTCGTCGGGCGCAAGCTTCCAATAGCTGTGGTAGTACGCGATGTCCGGCACTCCTCCCGCTTGGTCCGACACCTCTTGCGCCATCCGGGGGAGTTTGTTCGTGGTCTTCTTGAAGTTCTCCGCCCAGCTCGCGAACATCATCGCCGCGCCCGCAACGAGACCGGCCGATGTGGTCAGGCCCTCCGCGCATTTCGCCGGGTCGAACGGCGTCGGTTGCCCGTCGCCACCGATTCGCTCGATGTGGAGGTCGGCAATCGTTTCGCTGTCGCGATCCAGGAAGGTCTGACGCACGATGAGCGTTCCGGTTTCTTTCTCCATCGGAAGCCAGTTCCCGGCCTTCTCTTCCGTGCTAACAATGATCTCGAACGTGCCGTCTGGCTCGATGTCCAACGACGACGCTTCGAGATACCCGGTCGGTGGCATACCGCGGCCCTGCCCGTAGTTGCCGGTCTGCGTGAAGAACCCCAGGTAGTGAACGGAACCGCGGTTGCCGAAAATGCGGTACTCGTACTCGCCGCTGATCGCAGCGTTCTGGTAGTAGTTGTCGGGATGGTCGGCGCCCATCTTCGCCGTCTCGTGGACCACACGCTGCAACACCGGCGCAAGCGGGTCGCTATACTCGACGAATGTCTCGAGCGCCGCACGCGTGATTCGGCTCAAGTAGCGGAATCCCTCCATACGATTCATCGGATCGCTCGGCGTGTTCGGTCCGAGCACGACGTTCCCCGCCATCTTCAGCGTGTCGCAGAACCGATTCCACACCGTCCCGTCGAGGATCTCTTTTTCTTCCTGGCTAGGTTCGTCAGTCATTCGCTCTTCCTAATCACGTCGTAGCTGCGAAGGAGCTCCTCGGCCTTGCTCCACAGCAGCGCACCGTTTTCCGGATCCATCGAGGGCTCCGAGGTTTCTTTGATTCGTAGCATGTGCATGTACTCGCCCGTCTTCGCGCCCATCTCATCGGAAGCTACGAGGTAGTCGACGGGGACCGAAGCCTTTTCGGGGCTCTGGAAGAACAAGGCCATCAACGGCTTGAGGATGGGTTTGAGCCAAGTGGGGGCCTCACGCGCCATGTTCGAGTTGATCGCGCCGGGGCACAGCGCATGCACGCAGACATCCGGGTTGCCACCGTTGCCGCCGGGATTGAGGCGCTTCGACAGCTCTTGGAAGAACGTCGTTAGGTGCAGCTTGCTGAGGCCGTAGTACTTGAGTCCGTCGGACACACCGTACTCGACCGGCTTGCCAAAGGTGTCGAAGTCGATCGGCATCGAGCTCCGGTGGGTCTCTGACGAAACGAAGATCACCCGCGGAGCATCCTCGGCGCGGGAGTTGTTGCCGTACACCGCGTTAGGGATGACCCCATCGTGGAGCAGCCGGTCCAGCACGACGAACTTTGCCATGAAGTTCACGGCGAACATCAGGTCTAGCCCGTGCTTGCTCACGCGCGCGGTCGCCGGGACGACACCCGCATTGAACACTGCGACATCAAGCGTAACGTTTCGATCACGCAATTCGTCGCAGAAGGCGTTGATTGAATCGAAGTCGCTGAGATCGACTTGGACCATTTCGACTTTGTCGCTACCGCTCTCGGCGCGAACGTCTTGCCCTGCTTCCGGAATCCCGCTGCGGCACGCCATGATCACGTGCGCACCACGCTTCGCAAGCCGGATCGCGGTCGCTTTGCCGAGCCCGCTGTTCGCGCCGGTCACTAAGCACGTTCTTCCGTCGAGTCGCACGTCGCGAGGTACCGGTTCGACCTTCGGATCGTTGTTTCGCTGATCGAGCACCCCGCTCAGGACAGCGCTGAAAGGATTCCCATGAGTCCTATCGGCCATAGCGGGCGCACTGTAGGGAACTCCGCTCGACTGTCAACGGAACCCTGTAATTTGCAGGTATTCCGCAACCGCGGACCCCAGCCCGACGAACACCGCACGCGCCATCAGGGCATGCCCAATCGAGACCTCCTCGATGTGGGGCAGGGTCAGGAATGTCGGCAGGTTTGCGACGTCGAGGTCATGCCCGGCGTTCACACCAAGCCCATTCCGGGCGGCGCGTTCCGCCGCAGCGCGATACCGTTGGAGGCTGGCGTTCCGCGCGTCGCCGCCGCGCTCGAAGGCGAGCGCGTACGGCTCTGTATAGAGTTCGATACGGTCCGCACCGAGCTCCGAGGCCCAGTCGATCGGCGCTGGCTCTGGGTCGACAAACACACTCACTCGTACGCCCTGCTCATGAAAACGCTGAATGATTTCAGCAAGCGCAGCCCTGGGGGTGTCCGCAGGCCAGCCGGCCTCACTCGTCCGCTCACCCGGTCGAACGGGCACCAGCGTGCACTGATCGGGACGCACCTTCTCGACTATCTCAATCAAGTCCGGGCGGGGGTCGCCCTCGATGTTGTACTCGACGCGGTCCCTCACCGGCTCGAGGGCGGCCGCGATCTCGTACACGTCGTCAGGTCGAATGTGGCGTTCATCCGCGCGAGGATGCACGGTAATTCCCGGAGCCCCCGCCTCGACGCATACCCGCACCGCCTCCACCACGCTCGGCACCGCACCGCCACGGGAATTCCGAAGCGTGGCGACCTTGTTCACGTTGACACTGAGCCGCACCATCGCGGCCAGTCTTAGCTCCCGCAACGCGTTCTGTCAGCAGCGGCTGGTGGGCCCGACCCGAATCACGGGGTAGACAGGAAGTGAAACATGTTCTATTACGCCCACCAGAACCCGAGCTAGTTTTTCGTAATTACACTCATGAATGTGAGCGCCAAAGCTGTCGTGCTGGAGGTCCTTTCCGCCGGCGAGTCGATTTACCAGGGTGTACTGCCCGTGCGGTCACTCGTTCAGGCGGCATCGGTTTTCGACATTGCGGAGAACAGCGTGCGCGTCGCCATCGTGCGTCTGCGAGCCGAGGGCCTGCTCGAATCGCCCGGACGGGGGGAGTATCGCCTCGGACCGAGCGCACAGATGGTCAACGACAAGATCCACGGGTGGCGCACCGTCTCCTCGCGAGTCGGTGATTGGGACGGATCTTGGGCGGCAGCGTTCACGGCCGACCTGTCGCGTACCGATCGCCCTGCCCTGCGCCGCCGCTTGCGGGCACTGCGCTTCCTCGGCTTCGAGGAGCTCAAGCCCGGCCTCTTCCTGAGGCCGAACAATCTGACCCTCGGTATCGACGGCATTCGTGACGAGCTCGCCGCGCTCGGCCTCGATGGAGACGCATCGATATTTCGTATGGAAGAGCTGAACGCCGATCAGGAACGCCGCGCGCGCGCGCTGTGGGACAGCCCCAGCTTGGAGGAAACGTACTCGAAGCTTCACGGTGATCTGACCATCAGCATGGGCCGTCTGGACGAGCTCCCTCTCAACGACTCGGTGCGTGAGGTGTTTCTCCTCGGACGAGAAGGCATTCGTCACGTGGTCCTCGATCCCCTGCTACCCGAGCCACTCGTCGACGAGGACAAGCGCTCTTCGATGGTCAACATCCTGCAGAACTACTGCGACAAGGGCCTAAACCTCTGGGCGCGCTTCCTCGAAATCGAATAGTGGGATCCGATCCCCTTTTTTGCTCGAGCAGGAATATGGTGTCGATCGCATGAAGCCGGTGGATTTTACGTTTCAGACAGTAGACGGGGCGAGGCTTCACGTAAGCGGCTGGGCGGTCGAGACGCCCAAGGCGATCGTTCAAGTGCTTCACGGGATGGCGGAGTACGGGTCCCGGTATGCTCGTCTTGCGGAGGCGCTCACTGCCGCGGGTTACACGCTGTACGCGCACGACCATCGCGGGCATGGCAAGAGCATTCCCGAGGGGAGTCCCCCCGGCCACATGGCCGACGACGATAGTTGGAATCGCATCGTCGAAGATGCGCACGGGGTCAATCGCGAGATCGCCAAGCGTCACCCCAGCCTTCCGATCATCGTGCTGGGCCACTCGATGGGTTCGTACGTTCTGCAACAGCTACTTTTCGAGCACCCACACGACATGGTAGCCGCGGCTCTATCCGCTTCGAGTGGCAAACCGCCAGCCATCGCCACGGTGGGCAGGCTCGTCGCGCGGATCGAGCGCGCACGTGTCGGAAAACGTCAGCCGAGCCCCGTCTTGCAACGCCTCACCTTTGGCGAGTTCAACAAGGCTTTTGCGCCGGCGCGCACCGAGTACGATTGGCTTTCGCGCGACCCCGAAGAGGTCGACAAATACGTCGCTGACCCCCTTCTCGGCTTCGCGGTGTCGACCCAGACCTGGCTGGACTTGATGGACGCGCTCCCCCGTATCGCAAACCCTAGCAACGTAGCCAAGGTTCCCAAGGGGATGCCGCTCTACCTCCTGGCGGGCGACCAAGATCAGGTCGGCAACAGCGGCAAAGGCATGAAGAGTCTTCACAACGCATACAAGCGTGCCGCGATTTTCGACGTTCGGCTCAAGCTCTACCCGAAGGGGCGGCACGAGATGTTCAACGAGACGAATCGCCAAGAAGTGACCGACGACTTCATCGCATGGTGCGACGAAATCGTCGCGGCCCAGGCCTAGGTCCTAGGCGGGCGGCTCGTGTAGAGCGGACCTTCGGCCTCGCCCCGGACCAGCGGCCGTGTCTCGGGTGTGACGCGGCATCGCCACAGCGCGCTGCGCGAGCCGATCGCTTCAGCACCCCTGTAGTGATTGAAATCTTCGAAGACCGCCTCCACGAGGAAGCCTGCCTCGCCGAGAACACGCTGCTTCTGCAGGCCTCGCTCACTGGCCCGGCGGCTGTGGCCGAAGCAGACGTAGAGCCTGCCATCGGGCTTGAGCATGTCGGCAGCCCTACTGACGAAAAGGCGAAAACCCTCGACCGCGTACGGGGGATCAGTGAACACGGCGCCATATCGGCAGAGCATGGATTTGGGCATGGGTTGCCGAAGGTCGTGGTGCACGGCGTCGTGCTCCCAACCGTGCTGCTCGGCATGACGCGACAAGATCGCGAGTATGTCTTCGTCCGTATCGACCGCAGTCACCTTGCGTCCCGCGCCGGCGAGTTGCACCGCTGCGCTGGTCAAATCGTCGTCACCCAAGAACACGAGCCCGCGTTGGTGCTCGCCAGCCTCGAGCAAGAGCTGCGCGCGACGCACAGCCGTGTCGGTCGTCACGTAAACCTGGTCGAGGTCGCGCTTGGGGGTCGGGCGCTCAGCGGCTATCGCCTCGTAGGCCGCGCGCCAAGACTCCGCGCCGGACTCGCCCGCACTTGGACTTCGAGCCACCAGCTCTCGCGCCAACGCGGCTAGCCCGCGCTCCGAGCAGCGGTAGCGGCGGTCATCGTCTTCGAACCACTTCGGATAGCGCTCGATGACTTCGCGAACGACCGACGATGCTTCACCCGCTGCGTGAACGATTTCATCCTGGGAGAGCGACCGACCATCGCCGAGTGCTCTGAGGATGCGGAACGCTCCTTCGTACACGGGGAGCTACTTGTCGCGAAACACGATCATGCCGTGCGTGAGGTCGTACGGAGACAGGGCCACCGTCACACGGTCACCGAGGATTACGCGGATCCTGAACTTGCGCATCCGGCCACACAACTGTGCACGCACGGCAGCGCCGGAGTCGGTCGTCACCTCGAACTGGCCGCCGGCGTAGACCTGACTCACCACGCCGCTAAGCTTGATGTGGTCGTCGCGCTTGTCGTCCTGCTCGAAATTGCGCTCGAACTTCCTTTTCCTGCCTCTTGGGCTGCGTCTCGCCACTCAGTCTCCTTTTGCCCTTCGGCGCAACGTAAGTCGTCTTGGACAGCCTCGCCAGTTTGGGAGGAATCTTTCTTGATACCCGTTGCGCTTTGGTTTTTGTAGCACCCCCCATGGAAAAGTCAGCCGGAACGCATCATGTTGCTCAATCCGGTGCTCCAGCGACACCCCGACGATGGATGGACACTCGCCGTGCCCATGCAGGTGGGTGGCCGGACGCGTCGGGTCATGCGCCGGCTCGCCGACGCCATCCTCCCACCGAGTCCGCGCACCGAAACGACCCTCGAGGACGTGACCGAGCAGGCTCTCGTTTGTCTTCAGTACATGCCCCGGTCGACCGGCGTGCTTTTCGTCGCAGCGATGCGCCTGCTCAACTGGTCGCCACTTTGGCGACTGCGCGGGTTGCGCCCGCTGACCGCACTTCCCACCGACATCGCGCGCCGTCACCTCGCTGGGGTCGCGCAAAGCCACTGGTTGCCGGTGCGCTTGCTGATGATGGGGCCGCTCGGGCTCTTCATGTCGGCGTACTTCGACCAGGACTACGTCCACCGCAAGCTCGACTACGCCCCTACCCCATTCGTCGCCGAACGGATCGAGCTGCGACGCAAGTGGGTCGAAGGCCAGGAGCCGGGCGCCGAGGACGAGATCCATCACCTCCCGGGACGCGCGCCATGACGATCCTCGCGCACCGCGACTATCGAAGTGGGGAGCAGTACGACGCAGAGGTTGTCGTCATTGGCACCGGTGCCGGCGGTGCTGTCGTCGGAGCCGAGCTTGCGGAGGCCGGACGTGAGGTCCTCTTCCTAGAAGAGGGGGGATACCATCCAACCTCCAGCTTCAACCCGTATCTCACCGAGTCGCTCCCGCGGCTCTATCGAGATGCGGGGGGCACGATCATCATGGGCAGGCCTCCGATCCCGTACGCCGAAGGTCGGTGCGTGGGGGGCGGCACGGTGGTCAACGGCGGAATGACATGGCGCCCCCCCGAAGAGGTGCTCATGGAGTGGGAGCGCATCACCGGGCAACCTGACCTTGGTGCGAAAGCGATGGGACCTCTCTTCGACCGAGTGGAGGAACGCATCCACGCCAAGCCGCAGCACCCATCGTCGATCGGCGAGGACAGCCGCCTGCTCGAAGAAGGCGCCCGCCGCCTCGGTTGGCGATACGAGCACAATCACCGCGCGCAGGATCGCTGCGTCGGCTCCAACCAATGCCTAACGGGATGCCCAACCGGGGCGAAGCAGTCGACCCTCCTGAGCTACATGCCGCGCGCGTTGTCGAACGGTGCGCGGTGTCTCACTGAAGTGCGCGCGCACCGACTGTGGATCGAAGGCGGACGTTGCGTCGGTGTGTTCGGAAAGGCCATCAACCCACGGACCCGTGAAGAGGACATCAGCGTTTGCGTCCGGGCGAAGGCCGTCGTCGTTTGCTGCGGCGCGATACAGACGCCATTTCTACTTCTGGGCCATCGCGTGGGCAGACCGAGCCGGCAGCTCGGTAAGAATTTTCTCTGCCACCCGAACGCCAAAGTGCTCGCGATCTACCCGCATGATCTGTACGCGTGGCAAGGGGTGAGCCAAGGCGGTCAGGTCCGAGAGTTCCGTGATGAAGGGATTCTAATGGCGGAAAACGCCGTTCCGCCGGGTTCGGTCGGCGCACAGATGCCTTTCCTTGGCGAGGAAGCAATGGATCTGATGAAACGCTACAACGCCATGGCGATGACCGGCGTGCTCGTCGAGGATTCCCATGCCGGCCGAGTGACCCGAAGCTTTGGCGCGCCGATGGCGAGGTACACCATCACTCGGTACGACCACGACCGCTTCCTCCGAGGCGTTCGTCATCTCGCCACCCTTCACTTCGAAATGGGCGCCGAGAAAGTGATCCTCCCGTTCAGCAATTTCCATGTGGCGAACAACATCGACGACCTCGCACAGATCAAACGCACGCAACGGTCACGCAGCACGATCGAGCTCTTCACGGTTCACCTGATGGGCACGTGTAGAATGGGCACCACGCCGCTCGATTCAGTGGTGGACCTCGGCGGAGAGCTTTGGGACCTGCCCGGTTGCTACGTTGCAGATGCGAGCCTCTTTCCTACGCCCGTCGGTGTGAACCCCCAGGTCACGATCATGGCACTCGCCACCCGCGTCGCGCAGCGACTGCGGCTTCCCAATTGACAAGCTGCGGGCTTTTGAGCACATCGTACCCGTCCGATGCTCGATCTCCCACGACTCAAACGCATCCGGCTCATGAAGCGGCCAATCGGCCAAGTGCTCTTCGGCCACAGCGTCCTGACTCTGAACTACAAGTACCTCCCCGGCATCGACATTCAGGTCGAGGGGATAGACAAGATTCCAAACGAGCCCGTCATCTACGCGATGAACCACACGGACCGCTTCAACTACTTCCCTTTCATGTACAAGATGTGGAAGCTGAAGCAGCGCTTCATGACGGTGTGGGTGAAGGGAAAGAACTACGAAACCCCGTTCCTCAGCACCTTCATGGAGCTCACCAGCAACATTCCGACGGTGTCGCGCGGATACATCATCACCAAAGACTTCACGCTAATGATGGACAGGCGGCCGACCCAGGCCGAGTACGACACACTGCGCGCGCTCGTGAACAACGAGGCCGCCCGGGACGAGCACCCAATCCCAACCGACGCGTCCACCGTCCCAAAGGAGCTCTTCGAGACCAAGCGCAGCATCCTGGGCATGGACTTCGACCCAAGCGAGTGTTCGTATGCCGTCGGAATCAATCGGGTCTTCGCGGCGATGATGGTCGAGTTCGTCCGGCTCAACGAACGCTCTTTCGAGCTCGGCCTCGACCTGCTCGTCTTCCCTCAGGGGACGCGATCGATCCGACTCCCACGCGGTCGCATTGGCATGATGCAAGTCGCGCTCCGCTACAAGAAGACCATCGTCCCAATCGGTTGTAACGGAAGCGACCTCGTCTACACTGGCTCACTGCCGATCGGAAAACCGGGCACGATCGTCTATCGCGTGGGCGATCCAATTCCCTACGAGGATCTCTCCAATTTTCATATCGACGAAGACTACGCGCCGTTCTCAGCGGAAGCGGAACGCACGCATCGCGACAAGTTTCAAGGCGCGGTGGATTTCGTCATGGCCCGTATCAACGACCTGCTCGATCCCGAGTATCAGTTCAGCGATGACTTGCAGAGCACGGGTGTTCGCGGAACATCCCGCTTCATGTAGCGCGGCGGTTGTTCTGGGCATCGAATCGGGCTAGACCACCGCCCGTGAACGCGCTCCAAGCTTTGAGGGACGCGACGGAGCCGAAGCCAGTCGTGGCAATCATCGGGGGAGCCGTCGCTGGGTCAGAGGCCGCAGCCGCCTGCGCGGCGCGTGGGGCAATCCCCGTCGTGTTCGAGCAGGGCGCTCGGCCGTACGGCAAGATCGAAGACGGCTTGCCACGGTGGCACGAGAAGCTGCGCAACAAAGAGTACCAGAGAATCAACGAGAACCTCGGCAGCGGCGATGTGATCTTCGTCCCCAAGACGCAGATCGGAAGCGCGCTTTCGTGGGCGGACCTCTACGGCCACTTTGGGCTGAGCGCGGTTGTGCTCGCCAACGGCGCATGGCGCGACCGTGGCCTTCCTGTCGAAGGAGCCGATGACTACGAGGGTCGCGGGCTCGTCTACCAGAACGAGTTCGTCTACTGGTTCAACCACTACGAAGACGAGGGCTACGACGGACCGACCTTCGACGTGCCAGACGGCACGATGGTGGTCGGCGGCGGGCTCGCCTCAATCGACGTAGTAAAGATCGTCAATCTCGAGCTCTACGCGCGAGCGTTGCGGGCGCGAGGCATCGAGGTCGACCTCGTCGAGATGGAGATCAAAGGCATCCCTCGAATACTCGAGAACCACGGCATCACCGCCGAGGAGCTCGGCGTCGAGGGATGCACCCTCTACTACCGGCGCCGCAAGGAGGACATGCCGCTGGCGAGCGCGGACAATCCGACGCCGGAGCAACTGACGAAGCTCCAGCGGGCGCGCGTGAAAATCATGGATCGCGTCATCCGTAAGTACTTCGTTAAGTTCGAAGAGCTCTCACGCCCCATCGGAACCATCGTCGACGGTGATCGACTAGCCGGGATTCGCTTCCAGAGGACCGAGGTCGTCGACGGCCGGGTACGTGGGCTAGAAGGCACGGACTTCGACGTGCGGGCCCCGCTGGTGATCAGCTCGATCGGCAGCATCCCCATGCCCATCGAGGGCATCCCGACCAAAGGCGAACTCTATCACTACGACAGCTGGGACACCGGCGAGGTCCACGGCCTCCCTGGCGTGTTCGGGCTCGGCAACGTGTTGACGGGCAAAGGGAACATCAAGGACAGCCG